>OKFX01000430.1_pt1 | contig 14241 bp, 10 predicted proteins | sample 1633441 | NCBI WGS metagenome assembly OKFX01 (sample SAMN04436775, study PRJEB24849) | human gut metagenome | biome: human gut; feature: NICU; material: stool | host: Homo sapiens | place: USA: Saint Louis, MO | collected 2011-03-21
AGCATGTACTATCGGCATTTACAGGACAGATTGCGGTAGGTATGCTGCTTGCGATGGGATTTGGGCTCAGTGTCAAAGAAACTGCTTTATTAATTCAGTGTGCGTTATTTATCACCGGTATAGCTACCATTATCCAGTCCTTTGGAATCGGAAAGCATATTGGAGCCAGACTCCCCATTGTATCAGGAGGCAGCTTTACGCTGATTACACCAATGGTGGTGGCGGCCAATAACCCCAATATCGGAATCGGCGGAGCTTTTGGGGCGGCCCTGGTTGGAAGCGGTGTATTGTTTATTCTGGGTCCCATTGCAATCAGGTACTTACATAAGTATTTCAGCCCTACCGTCACAGGGGCAGTGGTGCTGACCGTGGGTATCTGTATCGGCGCAACGGCATTCGGAAACTTTAATGTGGAAAGTGAAACCGCGATGACTGAATTGGCGATTGCTGTAATGGTCGTTGTGGTGATTGTTCTTCTGAACTTTTTTGGAAAAGGCCTTATCAAACAATGTTGTATATTAATCGGCATGGTAATAGGATACGTTGTTGCCGCGGCCCTTGGCATGGTGGATTTTTCAAGCATCGGAGAGGCTTCCTGGTTTTCCATGGTTAAACCCTTTGCATGGGGAGTCAACTTCAATGTGGGAGCAATCCTGACAATCTGCGCGGTTCACATCGGCACCCTGATGGAAATGGTGGGGGACACCACGGGGCTTGTGACGGCGGTATCCAACCGGCTTCCCACCTCGGAGGAATTATCCAGGACCATCCGAGGCGGAGGTATCACGGGAATGTTTGCATCTGCCTTTAACGGTGCTCCGGTTATTACGGGAAGCGCGAATGTGGGCATTGTTGCAATGACCGGCGTGGGAAGCCGCTTTGTCACCGGTTTGGGAGGAATCATTTTCCTTGCTTTTGCGGTATTTCCAAAGCTGGCCCAGCTGCTTGCGCTGATTCCCAACTGTGTTATGGCAGGAGCTGTCCTTGTAATGTGCGGTCAGATATCGGCGTCCGGGCTCCGGGTTATCAGCATGGGCGATTTTACGGAGAGAAACACAACCATCCTGGCCATTGCGCTGGCTATTGGCATCGGCGGCAATTTCGGAGTGGCTAACCTGGCATTTCTGCCGTCAACCGTTACAACCATTTTTACCGGCATTCCCGGTACGGCCCTGGTTGCTCTTGTGTTAAACATGATTCTTCCAAAGGCAGCAGAGGATGAAGTGACCGACGTAAAGCTTGAAGGGGAAATACCGGCCGTGCAGTAAAAAGAGCATACTTATTATTTTAAGAGGATATCCACATGGAGCGCCTTGCACCATGTGGATATTTTTAGGAAAACAGCTGGAAATGAGAGGGCCTTTACTATGATATACGTGGAGACGAACAGTATTATCGGTTCGGAAAATCTGGCTTTTGAGGAATATTTTTTAAAGAAAGAGGACATCAGAGAGCCCGTACTCATGCTGTGGAGGAACCGTCCCACCATTGTGGTAGGCGCTTTTCAGAATACCCATGAAGAGATATGTGAGGAGTTCGTCAAGGCCAACAAAATTGATGTGGTGAGAAGAACCAGCGGGGGCGGCGCTGTCTACCATGACTTGGGAAACTTGTGTTTCAGCTTTATCATGGAGCATGGGGATTTTACAAACACAGACTACTCTGCTTTTTTAAAACCGGTTGTAGAAGCGCTTCGGGGAATGGGAATCCAGGCTGGGATTAACGGGCGCAATGACCTGGTTCTGGGAGACGCCAAGATATCAGGAAGCGCGGTAAGAATCTATAAGAACCGGGTACTGTTTCACGGAACACTGTTATTCAGTTCAGATTTAGAAATACTGAGCAGGGCATTGCGGGTAAAACAGGATAAGCTGGTATCAAAGGGTATTAAGTCGGTGCGTTCAAGGGTAACCACCATAGCGGAACATCTTTCCTATGACATGGATGTTCTGGAATTCAGGGAAAGACTGCTGCAGGCCCTTTTTGGGGAATCAGGGGGAAAGGAATATGAAATATCCCGGAACGAGCGCAGGGAGATTATGTGCCTGGCCCGTGACAAATATGAATCCTTCCTCTGGACGTATGGAAAGAACCCGCCGGCAGACCTGACACACGGAAAACGGTTTGGGGGAGGCAGCATAACGGTTAAGGCATCTTTAAAGAATTCGCGGATTGAACAAATCCGGTTTGAGGGTGACTTTCTGGGATGTATGGAGATGAAAGATATAGAACAGCTGCTGAACGGAGTGGTTTATGAGAGGGACGCCGTCAGCCGCGTTTTTGAAGAATTAGATATAAGACCATATTTCGGAACTATAACAAAGGAAGAAGTGGTCAGCTGCATTATGGGAGATGACAGAATATAAACACATGGGAGTGAGACAATGGAACAGGTAAGTCTGGATATAAACGGAAAGAAAACACAAGTCAGCATAGAAAAAAACTGGACCCTGCTATTCGTGCTGCGGGAGGTTTTGGGATTGACAGGCGCAAAGTGCGGATGCAGCACCGGAGACTGCGGGGCCTGCAAAGTCATCATTGACGGAGAAGCGGTGAATTCCTGTCTGGTGCTTGCACGGAACCTGGAAGGAAAGAAGATTGAGACCATAGAAGGCCTTTCAAACGGCACGGAGCTGCACCCCATTCAGCAGGCGTTTATCGACGCCGGGGCAGTACAATGCGGATACTGCACCCCGGGAATGGTGATGTCAGCCAAGGCGCTTCTGGACCGGATTGAGAATCCGACAGAGGAGGAAATCAGGAACAACGGCATCTCCAATAACCTGTGCAGATGCACGGGATACGTGAAGATTGTGGAGGCAATCAGACTGGCCGCAAGGCGGATGATGGAGGCAAAGGCCTGGGGAAAGAAGGAGGAGAGCTGAATGGGAATCATAGGACAGAGCATACCGGTCCGCGACGCGGCCATGAAGGTAACCGGGCAGTTCAAATATACGGCTGACCTGGAGTTCCCCGGAATGCTCCACGCTAAAATATTGTTCAGCCCTGTGCCCCATGCCAGAATAAAGAAGATTGATACAAGCAGGGCAGAGGCACTGGAGGGCGTCCGCGGAGTGGTGTGCTATTTAAACGCCCCGGACACAAAGTATAACAGCTGCGGGGAAGAGATTGACGGTCACAAAACGGAACGGGTATTTGATGATACGGTTCGGTATGTGGGAGATAAGGTGGCGGCCGTGGCGGCGGATACGGTAAAGATTGCCGAACAGGCAGTGAAGCTAATCCAGGTGGAATATGAGGAACTTCCCTTTTATACTGACCCCGGAGAGGCCCTGAAGGAAGGCGCGTATCCCATTCACGGTGAAAGCAATATTATTTTTCCGGTGGATATGGGGGCCGGCGATGTGGAAGCGGGCTTTAAGGCAGCGGATTATATATATGAAGATACCTATTCCACGCCTGCCATCCACCACAGCGCCATTGAGACACATGCATCCATTGCGGTTTATGACAGCAGCGGCAAGCTGACGGTCTATACGCCCAGCCAGGATGTGTTCGGATACAGGAAGAACCTCAGCAGGATTTTCGGACTTCCCATGAGCAGGGTGCGCGTGGTAAATCCCGGCATGGGCGGCGGGTTCGGAGGAAAAATAGATACAATAACAGAGCCTGTGACAGCCCTGCTGGCCATGAAAACAGGGCGCCCGGTCAAGCTGGTTTACAACAGGCGGGAGGATATTGTGTCGTCCAGGACCAGACACGGAATGGAAATAAAGATTAAGACCGGTGTTAAAAAAGACGGGACCATTCTATCCCAGGATATGCAGGTCATAATCAATGCCGGTGCATATGCGGGCGGGACCATGAGCATTGTGTGGGCCATGAGCGGTAAGTTTTTTAAAAACCACAAGACGCCTAATATCCGGTTCAGGGCCACTCCGGTTTATACCAACACTCCCATTGCAGGCGCCATGAGGGGCTTTGGCTCTCCACAGGAGTTCTTTGCCCAGCAGTGCCAGATGAATAAGATTGCCAGAGACTTACATATAAGCATAATTGACATGCAGTTAAAAAACCTGGTTGAACCGGATGGGTTTGACCAGAGGAACGGGCAGAGGCATGGAAATGCAAGACCCATTGACTGTGTGAAAAAGGGGATGGAGCTGTTCGGCTGGGAGGAGGCGGTGAAGGAACAGGAGGAATCCGGGGCGGCAAAGGGCAGGTACCGGATTGGAGTGGGAATGGCAGCAGCCACCCACGGAAACGGAGTGTACGGCGTGTGTCCGGACACAACCGGCGTGATACTTAAAATGAATGAAGATGGTTCGGTTGTCATGTTCACCGGGGTCAGCGACATGGGCAATGGTTCCGTGACAACCCAGGCCCAGGCAGTGGCCCAGGAGCTGGGAATCAGCATGGACCGGATAGAGTGTATACAGGCAGATACAGATGCCACCATGTATGATTTGGGAAATTATTCCAGCAGAGGTACGTATGTGAGCTGCAATGCTGCTGTGAAGGCGGCAGGGAAAATCAGGCAGGAATTGCTGAAAGAGGCGGCCCAGCTGCTGGAAGAGGAACAGCAGAACCTGGAACTGAAGGACAACGGGGTTTGTGTGAGGAACAATCCTGAAAAGAAGGCCTCCCTGGAGGAAGTCATCACGCACGCAAGGAAAGTGAACCAGAGGGATATATGCTGTGCGGACACATTTGCCTCCTATGCCCTGGCCATGTCTTACGGCGCACATTTTGTAAAGGTATCGGTGGATACCCGGACCGGCGGGGTAAAGGTCCTGGAATATACGGCGGTGCACGATGTGGGGAAGGCGCTCAATCCCATGTCTGTGGAAGGCCAGATCGAAGGCGCGGTGCAGATGGGACTTGGATACGCACTCTCAGAGGGAATCATAATTGACAGCGGGGGAAAGGTAAAAAACACTACCTTTAAGCAGTACCATATTATGAATGCCGGTGAGATGCCGCCTATCAAGGTGGGACTGGTGGAGGAGACAGAACCCACCGGGCCATATGGGGCAAAGAGCATCGGGGAGTGTTCGGTGGTACCCTCAGCCGGGGCAATTGCAAATGCTGTGGCCAATGCAATCGGATGTGAGGTGCACCGTCTGCCGTTAAAACCGGATACAGTGCTTGAACTCCTGGCCCGGGAAAATGAGACAGTTGAAAGAAGGGATGGAATCACCTTATGAGATTTGAAGATAAAGTAGCGGCAATCACAGGCGCGGGCCAGGGGCTGGGCGCGGGTTTTGCAAAGGCATTTGCCAAAGAGGGCGCTGTCGCAGTCCTGATAGGAAGGACCGGAGGCAAGCTGCAGGCGGTTGCAGAGGAAATCAGGAAAGAGGGCGGCCGGGCCCTTGTGAAAGTCTGCGACATCGCGGTGCCCGAACAGGTGGAGCAGTGCTTCAGGGAAATTGAACAGGAAGCGGGAAGTGTGGATGTGCTTGTCAATAATGCGGCCTATCACAAGTCGGTTCCCGTGGTTGAGACATCAAACGAGGAATGGCTGAGCCAGATTTCCATTAATCTCAACGGAACCTTTTTTTGCACAAAGGCAGTCCTGCCGGCCATGATACGGAACCGGTACGGAAAAATCATCAACATCAGTTCCTCGGCCGCCAAACACTTCTTTCCCGGATTTGGCGCGTACGCAGCGTCAAAAGGCGGAATCGTAAGCTTCACCCATACGCTGTCCGAGGAAGTCAAGCAATACGGAATCAATGTGAATGCCATATACCTGGGAATGACCAATACGGAGCATACAAGGGAACGGATGGACAGCGATCAGGCAGTGACCATTGATTTGGATTCCATGCTCCAGGTGGAGGATGTGGCGGAAGTGGTGACATTTCTGGCATCGGACGCAGCGGCCCCGATTATGGGAGCGGCCATTGATGTGTTTGGAAAGAAATCATAAGCAGGTTGAGTTATAAGCAGGTTGAACTATAAGCAGGATGAAATAAAACACGGAGGATCATACATGCTGAATATTAACGCAAAAGCAATGAAAGTAGTACGGGAGATTATAGAGGACGCGGACGCCCTTGGGTGTAAGGTGATCAAAATGGACTGCGGGGCAACCCTCATTGACATGGGAATTAACTGTGAGGGAAGCTGGAAGGCAGGGGTTCTGTTCACAAGGGCCTCCATGGGAGATATGAGCACGGTTACCCTTGGGGAATTCAGGCTCAATGAGGATTATACCTTTGCTTCGGTGGAAGTGCTGGTCAACAAGCCTCTTATTGCCTGCATGGCATCCCAGATAGCAGGATGGAAACTGGGTGACGGGGAATTCGCAACCATTGGTTCCGGCCCTGCCAGGTCCATCGCCCATGTGGACTCAGACTGGTACTTTGAGATGACGGATTACAGGGAAGAAAATAACGAGGCAGTGCTGTGCCTGCAGGATGTGAAGTATCCCACGGACCAGATGGCCATGGAGGTGGCAAAGGCCTGTAACGTTAAGCCGGAGGATACGTATATCCTTATTTCCGACAGTACCTGCGTGGTTGCCTCCATCCAGGTGTCGGGCAGGATGCTGGAACAGACCTGCCACAAAATGTTTGAGAAGGGATTTGACGCGGGACAGATTGTGATGATCCGGGGAACCGCCCCCATAGCCCCCATTGTTAAGGATGAAATGAAGTCAATGGGCCGTATCAATGACGCCCTTATCTACGGCAGCAGCGTGGAAATCTGGGTGGATGCATCAGACGAGGCCATTGAGAAGGTGATTCCGGGACTGGTAGGCAAGACTTCGTCTCCCTGCTACGGGCAATTATTTGAGGATGTGTTTGAGAAAGCGGGAAGAGACTTCTTCTATGTTGATCACGATGTGCATTCCCTGGGAAGGGTGCAGATTCACAATATTAATACGGGAAAGGCATTCTGCGGGGGAGAAATAAATTACAAGGTATTGGAAAAGTCATTTTTATATTAATTTAAATACGCAATGGCGAAGAAGAGGATTAGGAGGAAATAAAATGGCACTAAGTAAAGAACGGCTTCTGAAGGTATACCGGGACATGGTAATGATCCGCAGATTTGAGGAGGTAATTGAGGAGTATGCTGCAAACGGAACGATTCCCGGATTCGTACATCTGTCCATTGGCCAGGAAGCGTGTCAGGCAGGTGTGGTGGACGCCCTGAAAAAGACAGATTATAAGTTCCCGGATCACAGGGGACACGGAGCCATTGCTCTGTGCGGAACAGACCCTAAATTAGTGATGGCTGAGATATTTGCAAAGGAGACAGGAATCAACCACGGACGGGGCGGCTCCATGCATGTCAATGACCTGGAGTGCAGGAACATGGGATTTAACGGAATCCAGGGCTCCACCATGGTGACCTGTCTGGGAACTGCATTTGCCTCTGTGTACAATGGGACGGATGACGTAACGGCAGTATTCCTCGGAGACGGAACACTGGGAGAGGGAACCTGCCATGAGAGCATGAATATGGCGGCCACCTGGAAGCTTCCCATTATCTACTGTCTGGTAAATAACGGATACGCCATATCCACGCGCTACGAGGAAGCCCATCCCCAGAAGGAGTTAAAAACATGGGGCGAGGGATACGAAGTACCCAGCTTCCGCCTGGACGGAAATGACATTGAGGCAGTCATCGAGGCAGTGGAAAAGGCCGCGGACCGCGCCAGAAAGGGCGAGGGCCCCACTGTACTGGAATTTATGACATACCGCTGGCAGGGACATTTCGCAGGCGATCCCGCCGCTTACCGCCCGGAGGACGAGGTATCTTACTGGGTCAATGACAGGGATCCCCTGAAGCTTACCAAGGCAATCCTCCTTGAGAGGGAGCAGGTTGAGCCGGCTGTGCTCCAGGCGGTTGAAGAGGAAGAAGAAAAACATGTGCAGGAGATGCTTAAATTCTCTCTGGAGAGTGAGTATCCGGGAATTGAGACTGCAACAACATATACATATGCTGATAGAGAGGTGGAATTAAGATAATGGGCAGAAAACTTTCTTATGGAATGGCAATCAATGAAGCGCTGCATCAGATGATGGGAGCAGATGAAAGAGTATTCATATTAGGCGAAGATGTGGCAAAGATGGGCGGAGATTTCGGAATCACAAAGGGAATCTGGGAGAAATGGCCGAACCGCATCAAGGATACGGCATTATCGGAGTCCGCAATTCTGGGTTTATCCTGCGGGGCCGCTGTGTGCGGGTTAAAGCCAGTACCGGAAATCATGTTTGCGGACTTTTTAGGGGTTTGCTTTGACCAGCTGACAAACAACGCCGCAAAGTTAAACTTCATGTATCAGGGAAAGGCACACTGCGGTATAACGGTGCGTGCCGTACAGGGCGGAGGAATCCGGTGTGCTTACCATCACTCCGCATGTGTGGAATCCTGGTTCATGAACACCCCCGGACTTGTGGTCGTATGCCCCACCACCCCTTATGAGGCAAAGGGAATGCTGATCTCCGCAATTAAAAGTGATAACCCGGTTCTCTTTTTAGAGCATAAGACCCTTTATAATGTAAAGGGAGAGGTGCCTCAAGAGATGTATGAGATTCCTCTGTACGAGGCTGAGGTGGAGAGAGAGGGAAGCGACATCACAATCGTAGCAACCCAAATCATGCTTGACAAAGCCCATAAGGCGGCGGACATCATGGCAAAAGAAGGGGTCAGCGTGGAAATCATTGACCCGAGAACCATTTATCCTTATGACAAGGACACGATCCAGAAATCCGTGGCAAAAACAGGACGCATCATTCTGGCGCAGGAAGGTCCCAAATGCGGGGGCTGGGGAGCCGAACTTTCCGCCATGATAAGCGAGGATGTGTTTGAGTATTTATGCGCGCCCATTAAACGGGTTACCTCCCTGGATTCCCCGGTACCATACGCGCCGGTGCTGGAGGATTACGTACTGCCGCAGCTGGATGATCTGGTAAAAACCTGCCGGGAATTGATGGAATATTAAATATAGCCACAAGTGGAGATTGAGAGGAAATACATATGGTTACAAAAGTAATTATGCCCAAATTCGGATTGTCAATGGAGACAGGAGTCCTGGGCTCCTGGCTGGTGGAAGAAGGGGATTCTGTCACAAAAGGCAGCGCCCTGGCAGAAATAACAACAGATAAAATCACCAATACGTGCGAAGCACCCAAAGACGGGATTCTCCGCAAAATCCTGCTTCCCGAAGGGGAGGAGGCTGCCTGTGGGGAGGCCATAGCGGTTCTGGCGGACACGGCGGACGAGGATATATCGGCGGAGTGCGGGGGAGGCCAGAGTGAAGGGGGCGCTTTTGCGGACAGCGCAGAACAGGCGGCTGCAGCATCCCCTGTCCCGGAAAAGGCCGCCCCGGCCGATATTAAAATCACGCCGCGGGCCAAAAAGGTAGCAGAGGAGCAGGGGCTTGAATATTCCCACATCCAGGGAACCGGCCTGTTAGGCGCAATCACAATTTCAGATTTGAAGAAACATGGAATTCCCAGGAAGGACCCGGCAGGCGCCGCCTCTGTATCCGCTGCTCCGGCATCGGCGTCAGTCCCGTCATCTGCATCCGGTTCGTCATCTGCATCCGGTCCGTCATCTGCATCCGGTTCGTCATCTGCATCCGGTCCGTCATCTGCATCCGGTCCGTCATCTGCATCCGCCCCGGCATCAGCGTCCGCCCCGGCATCCGGTCCGTCAACCGCATCTGCCCCGGCCGCAGCGCCTAAGGCAGTCTTTGACACACGGCCCTGTGAAGGCGAGGATGTCATTGTCAAGATGAGCACCATGGAGACCGCGATCGCAAAAGCCATGCAGAACAGTCTGCTGACAACCGCCCAGGCCACCATAGCCACAGAGGCGGAAATAACGGAACTGGTCAGGGTATACAAACAGTTAAAGGGAAAATATACCAATGCAGGAGTGAAGCTGAGCTATACCGCCATGCTGATAAAGGCAGTGGCCATGGCATTGGAGAACCACAAGGCTCTGAGAAGCACCATGGCAGACGAGACCCATATTAAAATCAGCAGCCGTATTCACATCGGCGTTGCGGTGGATATCCCGGGCGGTCTGATTGTGCCTGTGATCCGCGATGCAAATATGAAGGATTTGCGCACAATCTGCCTGGAATTATCAGACCTTACCCAGCGGGCTAAGGACAATAAGCTTACATCCGACCAGCTGGGCGGCGCGACCATTACCATCACCAACCTGGGCATGTTTGGAATCACCTATTTTACCCCTGTATTAAATGTTCCGGAATCAGCAATTTTAGGCGTTGGAGCCATTATCGAGAAGCTGATGGTAAAGGACGGAGGCTTCTATCCCGCATCCGTCATGAACTTCAGCCTTACCCATGACCACCGCATTGTCAACGGAGCGCCGGCGGCAAGATTCCTGAAAGAAGTGACAGCCAGCCTGCAGGATTTTAAATGGGTTTAAAAAGTCCTTAAATATTCATTCCCGCTATCTGCGCGCCAACAGGAGGTAAGCCATATGAAAAAAGCAGACGTTATGATTAAAAATGCATATATCATAACAATGGATCATGACAGAAACATAATCAGCAATGGATGCATTGTGATTGATAAAGACAAGATTACAGCGGTTGGAGGCGGGGAACTGGTATCCTGCTACGAAGCCTCCAGGGTGGTTGACGCAAAGGGAAAGTTCGTATTTCCGGGCATGATAAGCACCCACTCCCATTTGTTCCAGACCATGTTAAAGGGCCTGGGCAGGGATAAACTTTTGTTTGACTGGCTGGACAGCTCCGTGCGTACGGCCCTGCACCGGTTTGACGGGGAAATGTGTTACTACGCTGCCCTGACAGGATGTATGGAAGCCATTCAGTCAGGCACCACCACCCTATTGGACTATATGTACTGCCATACCAGCCCGGGTCTCAGCGATTATGTGACCCAGGCCATGGAGGATATCGGAATACGCGGCATATACGGCCGGGGCTTCACCAATACCGCAAATTTCCCGCCGGAATTTAAGGTGGCCCATCACGATACGGAACAGGATATGTTTGACGATGTGAGGCGTCTGTACAAAAAGTATGAAGGGCACAGCAGAATGAGCGTTGCCCTGGCGCCGGGCATCATCTGGGACAACACGGATGACGGCTACCGGGAGATGCGCAAAATGGCCGATGAGATGCATATTCCCCTTACCATGCATGTGCTGGAATCAGAGGATGACGATAAGTACTGCAGGGAAGTAAGGGGAGGAAGGACCATACCCCATCTGGAACGCCTGGGATTTATCGGACCTGATTTTATCGCGGTGCACTGTGTCTGCATGGAAGAGGAGGACTTTGACATCTTCAAACAGTATGATGTGAAGGTCAGCCACAATCCGGTGTCCAACATGATTCTTGCCTCCGGCGTGGCTCCGGTTGAGAGGATGGTAAAGGAAGGGCTGACGGTCAGCCTTGCCTGCGACGGCTCAGCCAGCAACGATACCCAGGATATGATGGAGGTGTTAAAGACAACCGCCCTGCTCCAAAAGGTACATTTAAGAGACGCGGCCGCCATGCCGGCCTCCAGGGTTCTGGAACTGGCAACCCTGGGAGGCGCAAAGGCAGTTATGCGGGAGGGGGATCTGGGGGCAATCGCGGCGGGAATGAAGGCGGACCTGGTAATCTACGACCCCTTCCACGGCCGTTCCATACCGGTACATGACCCGGTCAGCGCAATTGTATATTCTTCCAGTCAGGCAAATATTGAGTCTGTCATGGTGGACGGCGTGTTTGTAATGGAGCACAAGCGCATGACCATGATTGATGAAGAAAAAGTATTATATGCCACCCAGAAGGCGGCTGAAAAGCTGATAAACGAAGTGGGGCTGGGCAACACGCAGTGGGGCAGGAAGATTGGAAACCTGGGGCTATAGGAGGAAATGAATGAACGATTTAGTGTTCTTTGAAATACCAAAACAGAATTTAAAGATTCAAATTGTCAAAAAAAGTGATGAGATTTTGGAACAGATAAGGAAAGAATCTGCCGAGACAGCGGTGATGCCGGATGTGGCTCAGTACTACACGGATATTTATTTTCCAAAAGCACCTTCAGACAGGCCCTATACATTTTCCTCCATCGTGCTTTCTTCGGACGGCAAAATGGCCTATGGGGATAATCCCTCCGGACCGCTCATAGCAAAAAATAACTTTCTGGACCCGGACGGCTCCCTGGGGGATTTCTGGGTGCTGAATGTACTGCGGGCCTATGCGGACGGAATCATCATAGGCGCCCGCACCCTGCTCAGTGAACCGGGCATCACCTGCCATGTATATGAGGAACGTCTGACCAGGCAGCGCAGGGAAGTGCTTGGGAAGAAGTACCAGCCCTGCGGCGTGATTGTATCGTTAGACGGTACGGATATTCCCTTTGACCATTATATTTTCGATGTAGACCCAAAGGAAGAGTATAAACTGGTGATAGCCACGTCCCCCAGGGGCGCCGAATACATAATGGCCAATTCCCCGCTGAAGCATCCTGTAATTGGGCCCTTTAAGACAATTGAGGATGTGGATCATGCGGATTTGGGTGAGCTTTACACAGATTTTAACGCGTTCCCGGTTATAGTGACGGGCCAGGGAGAGAACCCCGATACAAAGGTGCTCATGTATGCCCTTAAGAAATGGGGGCTGGAAAAGCTCTGTATCGAGGCGCCGTCCTACTGCACCCATTTGCTGCAGCAGGGAATGCTGGATGAATACTTTATCAATTATTCCATGGTATTTGCGGGCGGCCAAAAATCGCCGGGCTATGCATCGGAATTCGGGCACATGGATCATCCCCACGCAGATTTTCTGACACTGGGAATCCATGAAAGCAATTTCATATTTACCCGTCAGAAAATTCGTTACGGTGTTACAAATGAGACGGATTTGTCGGGATATAAGTACTGATACGGAGTGAGTGTCAGATGGGAGGAACTATGGCAGGTACGGATTTGGTGGTAATCGGCGCAGGACCGGGCGGATATGTGGCCGCAATCAGGGCTGCGCAGCTGGGAATGAAGGTAGTGATTGCAGAAAAGGACGCATGCGGCGGGACCTGTCTGAATTATGGGTGCATTCCCACAAAAGCGCTTTATAAAAATGCCCAGGTAATGGGCTATATGGACCACAGCAGGGAATTTGGAATTGAGATTGACGGATACAGGCTGGATATGGAGCAGGTGCAGGCCCGCAAGAACAAGATTGTAAAGACGTTGACCGGCGGAGTGGAATATCTGCTGAAGTCCAATAAGGTGGCCATTGAGAAGGGCTGCGCTAAAATCATAAAAGCCGGTCTGGTGGAAGTGACCGGCAAGGACGGCACTGTAAAGCGGCTGGAGACAAAGCGGATTCTCATTGCATCCGGTTCCAAATCATCCAGGCTTCCCATTGAGGGGATGGACCTGGAGGGCGTTATTACCAGCAAAGAGGCTCTGGATATGAAGACGGTGCCGGAGGAAATCGTGATCATCGGCGGAGGAGTGATTGGCATTGAATTTGCCGGCATTTACCAGTCCTTTGGCGCAAAGGTAACCGTGGTGGAGTTTATGCCCCACATCATTCCGAATGTGGACGTGGAAATTACAGCCAGATTAAAGAGTCTGCTGGAAAAGCGCGGTATTTCAATCATGACAGGATCTAAGGTTGAGAAGATTGAGAAAAAAGGAAACAATCTGTCTGTGCAGGTGGATGCAGGCGGCAAAAAGCAGGTTCTTTCCTGCGGGCAGGTTCTTGTGTCAACCGGACGTGAAATGGACGCGGATGGCCTGAACCTGGATGGCGCGGGAGTGCGGTATGACCGCAAAGGAATAAAGGTAGACGAAAATTATGAGACCAATGTGCCGGGAATCTACGCAATCGGAGACGTGACAGGACGCGTCATGCTGGCCCATGTGGCATCGGAGGAGGGCAAGACAGCTGTTGAGCGCATGGCAGGAGAGAAGACAGAGGTGGATTACAGCCTGATTCCCAATTCCATTTTTACCTTTCCGGATGTGTCCAGCATCGGGTTATCGGAAGAACAGGCAAAGGAGCAGGGAATCGAATATATTACCAGCAAATACCAGTTCTCCGGCAACGGCAAGGCCCTTACCATGGGGGACGCCGAGGGTATGGTGAAGGTGATTGCCGCAAAAGACAAATCCAGGCTGTTAGGGGTACATATCATCGGCCCCAATGCAAGCGATCTGATTGCGGAGGCAGCTATTGCAATGAACGGAATGTTTACGGTGGAGGAGGCAGCCGGTGTCATGCACGGGCACCCCACGCTTTCAGAGGCCTTTGACGAGGCGGTATCC
>OKFX01000442.1_pt1 | contig 13824 bp, 8 predicted proteins | sample 1633441 | NCBI WGS metagenome assembly OKFX01 (sample SAMN04436775, study PRJEB24849) | human gut metagenome | biome: human gut; feature: NICU; material: stool | host: Homo sapiens | place: USA: Saint Louis, MO | collected 2011-03-21
CGGTGAATCCAAAAGCAGCTCCACAAAGGGGCTCAGGGTTGGATAGGAGGGAATAAAAGCTGCCTTTATGGGAGCGTTTCCCATGCCAAAGACAGCACCGAAACGTTCCAGCATTTCCCCTTCGGACATCAGCGCGCTGCCTGCCATGAGTAAAAGGGGAAGCCATATAAAAAGACACAGCAAAACGAGGACCGCATGTATTAAAATACGTTTTATCATCTCTTTTTCCTTTTCCAGGTCCACAGCAGCACCGGAATCATAATGGATACCTCCACCATCACGGATGCCGCGCTCATCTTCTGAATGTCCAGGGATACGAACCAATGGTTGAACAGGTGCTGGAGCATATAGATACTCTCATGTGGGTAATCCCCTGATATCAGGTATGCCTCCCTGAACACCTTAAAGGAATTGATAACAGACAACACCAGCACCAGAAAGGCCGTACTTTTCAGCCCCGGCAGAGCAATATGGAAAAAGCTCTGCCAGGAACCGGCTCCGTCCACCTTTGCTGCCTCAAAAAGCTCTTTTGGAATTCCGTCCAGTCCGGCCAGCCAGAGCATCATATCGTAGCCTGTGTTTTTCCATATATAGGTCAATACCAGGATATAAAAAGCACTTCCCTGATTCAGCCAGTCCTGGCTGCTCCCGCCTGCCCATACCACCATCTGGTCAAGAATCCCCTGGGGATAAAACAACAGCTTCCACAACAGTACAACGGAGGCCACCGGTATGGCCATTGGAAGCAGAATGGTTGTTTTATACAGGCTCCGGCTGTCCGCAGCTCCCGTCATAAGGATGGAAACCCACAGTGAAAAGGCCATCAGCACAGGGATGCACACCAGGATAAAATGCAGGGTATTCTTTACAGCCAGCCGGAATGCCTGGCTGTGAAAGACCTGTATAAAATTCTCCATTCCCACAAACTGTCCGCCCACTGCCTGAAAAAAGGAGCGGACCACCACATTCACAAAGGGTATGAGCACAAATACGGCTGTCCCCGCCAAACTTGGGGCCAGGAACAGCCATGGCCTCAGATTCCTGAGATAAATGCCAAATCGGTTCCCGGAAGATTGATTTATAGCTTTTCTACTCCGAAAAATACAGCATTGCCTTGTTCTGCGCATTCTGAGCCGCCTGTTCCAGGGACAGTCTCCCCTCAAAATATCCCTTTGTCTCATTGATGATAATATCCGTCAAAACCCGGTCCATCCGAATGGGGTGATCCGCCTTTGCCGCCACATCAAACACCAGCTGGCGTTCTTCCTTTGTAGGCCAGCTTCCGGTCAGCTCGTAACCGTCATCTCCGCTGACTGCAACGGATGTATCCTTATTATCTTCCCGATCCACCCAGTCCCGGACTGCAAGGGTATTGACCGGAAGGCCGTCTGAAAGGTCCTTTGACTGGACGTCGCGTCCCAGCACAAAGAGAATGAATTCCCTTGCCATCTCCTTATTTTGGCAGGCCTGGTTGATTCCCATGGTGCCTGAGGGCAGGTAGGAGGCGTTTACATTTTCCATGGTAAATCCGTGTTTTCTCTGTACTGCCAGAGGCAGCAGGATATTGTACATGCCATCTATCTTGTCGATTGCAACGGCACTCATCCCCTGGTCCACACGGCTATATTCGCTGCCCAAAAGTCCGTCCAATCCCGGCATAAGGTTATAGACATTGCCCCGTCCCCCATCCTCGGATTTATCAAAGGCAGACTTGGCGCCATTTGCCTCTCCCAGGACCTTCACTGTCTCCAGCAGCTCCTTAATTTTATCCGGATACGGCTTTCCTGTCCGCATATCCACGACTTCATCGTACCGCAGCATCAGTATCTGGCGCAGCAGACTTTCATAATTGGTTTTGGGCCGCAGGGGCAGATGGGACGGATCCTCCTGGTAGGCCCTCATGGCTTCCATGGACACCAGGCTGGCTGCGGCCTGGCTGTCCCCATAGGCAGCCAGCAGCGTCATCCTGGTGGGAATCTGGTAAATACTCCCGCTTTCCTCTGTATAAGGCTTTGACACCTGCTCTGTCAGCTCTCCCGAAGCTATCATGGGGCTTAAGAAATCCTTCATATCCTCAAGAATCCCCTTTTCTATATAGGATTCCGCCGGGAGACCGTCAAGAACCAGCAGGTCTGCCCCATTTCCGCCTAAAAGCTCTGTATTGAGGGCTCTTATGGTATCAGATACCGTGGTGCTGCCCGACGTGATCTGGCCGTCAATCAATTCCACCCTGACATCCGGGTGTTCCAGCTGGAACATAGACGCAGCCTGGTGAATGGTATCTGTCTGTTCCAGGTTCAGCCCATATACAGTCAGCGTCTGGGTGGGCACGGAAGGCATCTGAGGGTCATAGGTATAATGCTTCAGCTCTTCCTTGTCATCCTGGGACATCCAGACATAAAAATCATTCTGGTTTCCCGCAAACAGCTTCCTGAGATTGGCGCTTGGAAGGCTCAGGGAATTAAGGGTGCCGTCAGCCACAGTCTCCCACAGGCTTCCCCCCTGGTTCATATGGTGGATTCCCCGGGGATTGGCAATGTATATTCCCCCGCTGCCGTCCGATGCCATGGGGGCCCACATGTCAAAATCTGGTGACTGAAATGGTATCTCCTCTTTGGCGGACGCCGACATGCCGGAAATATCGTAGCTGATATAGGAGCTTTCGCTGTACGTGATATACCGGTTTCCCTTGAGCAGGCCTGTTCCCTTCCATTCCATGGAACTCCACTGCTGGGGCAGTGAAAGAACCAGTTCTCCTTCAGGCGTGTACACATCCGTCACCCTGCTGTGAGACAGGAAAATAAGTCCCTCCTCGGACACCGCCGCAAAATCAGGCCTCACATCGTAATATCCCTGGTCATTTTTAACGGAAAACACCGGGGCCAAAAGCATCATGGGTTCCTGTCCCTCTGTCAGCTTCATCATATATGTCTTATAATCATCCCCGCCCTGGTACAGCACATACCGGTTTTTGTCCTCTCCCCATATCATATGCAGGGTCCCGTACGGAAACTCCAGTCCCTCCAGCAGGCTGTTGTCCTGTTTCTCCCACTTTTCACCCGTCCATATGTATCTGGAAGCTTTTTTGTCTTTGACCGTATACAGCTCCAGCACCTGGTCCCCTGTCTGGATGATATCGGCGGCTGTCTCCCCTTCTTCCAGGGAAATGCTTATACTGCTCTCCGCATATCTCCCCATCGGTCCCTCCTGCTGCTTTTCCTCCTGTGTCTTTGATTTTGTCTGCTGTTCACCTGTGCTGCCGCCTGCTGTACCGGACGGCGCAGCGCAGCCCCACAAACATCCTGACAGTATGCTGACAGCCAGACACAGGCTCATAAGTTTATTTTTCATTGTCATTTCTCCTCCCGGACAATCTTCATGTCCCCTGTATCATACCAGACAAATCTCTAAAAAAACTTAAAATTTGGAAGAATTTCTTTTAGGTTTTTTAGAGATTTGTCTGATATAATGGTTTTATATATCAATAACAATGAGGATGGTACAATGCGGATTCTATTGGTTGAAGATGATAAGGAATTATGTGACGCCATAAAGCTCCAGCTGGAGCGGGCGGGATACGAGACTGACTGCTGCGGCCAGGGGCAGGAAGCCTTTTATTATGCATCGGAATACCCCTACGATGTGATCATACTGGACCGGATGCTTCCCCAGATGGACGGGCTTGGCGTCCTGGGCGGCTTAAGGAGAATGAATATTACCACACCGGTCATCATCACCACTGCCCTGGACGGCATCAACGACAGGATTGACGGCCTGGACGCAGGCGCCGACGATTATCTGGTGAAGCCTTATGCTGCCGGGGAACTGCTTGCCAGAATCCGGGCCCTTACCAGGCGGCCGGGAAATTTTAAGCAGAGTCCCTCGGCCGCCTGCTCCAACATCAGCCTGGATCCGGAGAAAAGGGAGCTCACAGGACCCCTGGGAACCCTGCAGCTGAGCAAACGCGAATCCGCCCTGATGGAATACCTGATTCGCAATAAGGGCCAGGTCCTCCCCAGGGGGCTGATTCTCTCTTACATATGGGGTCCTGACTCAGATGTGGAGGAGGGGAATCTGGACAACTATATCTATTTTCTGAGACGTCGTCTCAAATCCATAGGAGCCCTGCCCCAGATTAAGACGGTCCACGGAATCGGATACCGCCTGGAAATCGGAGGGACCCATGATTAAGCGGCTCCGGCGGCAGCTTACCGCCCTTTTTACCATTACCACCGGACTGATTCTGACCCTGGTGGTCATCGGCATCCTGGTCATAAGCGCCAGGGAATTCAATAAAAAAAACCTGGACTCCTTTCAGAACCAAATCCTGAACATCACCTCACGGCTCCAGTCCGGCTCCACCGTCAGCTGTACCTGGCTGTCCAGGCTGGAAAGCGATAACCGCCTGATTATACATATCGAGGACAACGGCAGGCCTCTTCTCTACCACGGTTCCTGGACTCCGGACACCAGGCGGGACACCTTAATCATGCGGGCCAGGGAAGCTGCCATGGCCGAGCGCATTGACCCGTCATCAAGGCCGGTATCCTCATCTCTTCTCAGAAGCTCTGTATTTACAGTGACAGGAGACAGCAATGACACCTATCTGGGCAGCGTGCTTGTTCTTCCCACGCAGACAGGATTTCAGAGCCTTACACTGCTGGCCAGCAAGGACTCCATGGGATTCGGCCTGTTCCGTCAGGGTATCCTGTTCCTTCTTCTCAATCTGGCTGGTATCGCCGCGCTGATGTGCGTCAGCTGGATATTGGTGGGGAAGTCCTTAAAACCGTTGGCAGAAAGCCAGAAACAGCAGAATGAATTCATAGCGGCGGCATCCCATGAGCTGCGGGCTCCCCTTGCCGTCATCCGCTCCAGCATATGCGCTGCACGGACAGCTCCTGACCAGAGAGAAAAATTCATGGCTAATATAGACCGGGAATGTTCCCGCATGTCCTGTCTGGTGGGGGACATGCTGCTTCTGGCCTCGGCCGACACCGGACAGTGGAGTCTCAGGACCTCCTCCCTGGACATGGATACCCTTCTAATCAGTATCTACGAACGGTTTGAACCGCTGTACCAGGACAAGGGCGTCTGCCTGAAGCTGGACCTGCCCGAAGCCTCACTTCCCAGGATATACGGCGATGAAAACCGCCTGGAACAGATTTTTGCCGTCCTCCTGGACAATGCCCTGCGCTACACGCCAAAAGGACGCAGTGTCACTGTTGCCGCATCCGTACAGACAGATAAGCATCTGCTCTCCCGCAGCCGGAGCATAGTCTGCCTCACCGTGTCAGATCAGGGCAGCGGCATGGATGACGAGACCAAGAAGCATATATTTAACCGGTTCTACCGGGGAGACAGCGCCAGAAGCCACAAGCAGAATTACGGATTGGGGCTCAGTATTGCAAAGGAGCTGGTACAGCTCCACAAAGGCACCATAAGCGTGTCGGATTCACCGGACGGAGGCGCCTGTTTCCTGGTCCGTCTGCCCGCCGTACCCGAATCTCACGCTTCCAGCAGGTAACGGTCCACTGCCTCGGCGCAGCCGTCGTGGTCATTGTCAGCCACCACCACATCGCACAGTTCCTTTATGTGCGGCAGGGCATTGCCCATGGCAACAGAGAGACCGGCAATCCGAAGCACCTGGGCGTCATTATCGGCATCTCCCACAATGATGGTCTTATGAAGCGGTATGTCCAGATGTCCGCACAGCCACACCAGGCCGCTGGCCTTACTGACATTACGGGGGGACAGCTCCAGGGAAGCGCCTTCCGCAAAGGCAATAGCAAGGGGAAGCCCGCATATCCTGGAATGAAGCCGTTCCCGGATGTCAGCGGAGGCGGAAAACAGGTTCAGCTTCTCCACCGGGAAGGGATGTTTCCTGTAAAGGGCCCCAATGTCATCCGTCTTATTCACCACCCGGTCCATCATCTCCTGGTAGACGCCCATATGGTAATGGCTGGTATCCGCCACCTGGCTTGCGTTTGCCAGAGCCTGTCCGCCGCTCATCATGTATACCATCACATCCTCATGGGCAGCTGTTTCAAGAACCTGTTCCACCAAATCCCGGGGCAGGGTCTCTGAATGGAGGATGCTCTGGTTCACCGCGTCATAAATCAGGGCGCCGCTTTCGCATACATAGTGGCTGACATTGGCAAGGACATCCCTGAATTCCTCCAGCTCGCTGATACAGCGGCCGGTGGATAATATGACGCGTTTTCCCATACGGGCGGCGCGGTTTACGGCTTCAAGCGTACGGTGTGATATGGTCTTTTGGCTGTTCAGTATGGTGCCGTCCATATCAAAACCAATTAATTCATAGTGACTCATGAAGGTTCCTCTTTCATTTCCATTTTTCTCTCCTAAAGAATACACCCCATTTCCCAAAGTATCAATAACAAAATCACAGCTTCCCTCATGTTTTTTCCCATTCCCCTTTCTCATGGAATCGTAAGAATTTTTCAGCTTTTCTTCAAGTCTTATGGAGCTGATTGTATTATATTGGTTGTATGGAAGTATGATGGTCCGGAAATATGATTGGCCTTTATTGGCAGGAAGGGAGCGTTTCATGAAAGAAAAACACAGATTGATTCCTGTATTGATTTTCGCATTTATTTTGACTGTCCTGTGCACGGCTGCCGTATCACGTTGGTACCTGCTGCACCAGAAAGGCGGTACCTATAACTCCATTCTCCTGGGAAAGTTGGTTTCCAGCGACGGCAGGAAGCTGGTTTTACAGGGAAATATCACAAATCCCCAAGGCAGGAACGGACAGTATGCCATCACATACAGCCCCGGTATAACCGCAGCTGACAAAACCAAGGATTCTCATATAACACCGCCCACCGCCATCCCGCAGCTCCTTGTCACATACGGACCGGACAAAACGGAAATTCCTTCTTTTTCAGGAGGATATCAATTATATACGCCGGATGATGAGGGGACAGCAGAGGCTGTCATTGCCTGCGGAGCCGAACCTCTCTCCTATCTGGTCGGAAAGGTGCCGGACATTCCCTACGTCAAATTGGGGACAGATATTTCCCTGGATTTCAGGGAAGGCACTGTCCCAGATTCGGTCACGGTTCAGGACCTCATACTCCGCGGCGACGGCTCCCCGAAATACACGGAACAGGTCACAGAGGAATTCACCCTGGCCTGTTCCGGCAGCGCGGCCTGTTTTACCCTGGATATCAACAGCGCGGCTTTACTGAGTTCTGATATGTCTTCGTATGAAGAAGCAGGTATTTTGAGAGGTTTTCGTGTAAACTGCCGGTGGAATGACAACAGCACGGCGGAATACGGCTTTGTCATCCGCACTGACGCTTCATCCACAGAAATCCGTAACCCGGCAGACTGACACCGGATGCTTCCATGAGATCTCCTGTAACCATATCCCCATACATTCCGTCCCTTTCATCAATCCACGCAGTACGGCGTTCGCCGCTGAAATTAAAGAGACCGATGAGTTTTTTGCCTCTGCCGTCCTGCCTTACCATACCCAGGACAGAGTTGTCCCAAGTCTCCAAGGTGCGGAAAGGACACCCGGCATCCAATAGGGGTTCCCCGGCCCGTATGGCCTCCAATTGTTCCAGATTATGGAAAATACGATTCTGGACTGTTTCTGGTTCATTTATCCGTTCCACCAGATCCCATTGAAATTCTCCCCTGTGTATATACCGGGAGTCCGGTGCCTTTTCGGGATTGTCCTTATAGGTGTAGTCATTGACCTGTCCCACCTCGTCCCCGCTGTAAAGCACAGGGATGCCCGACTGAAACAGCATGAACGCGTGGAGCATGGTATCCAGCCTGACAGCCTCCTCCATGGCCTGCCTGTCATGGCAGAATCCTGCTTTTTCCACACCGCACATGGAGGCGGTGGTTCCGCAGAACCGGGCGTCGCCCGTGGCCGGGTCGTCATTGTACAGGACGCCCCGGCTGAAACTCTCCGGTATCCTTCCTGTAAAGAAATCATTCAGAAATTTCTTATGGGGAACCTGCCTCATCCCCCACCTTTCCAAAAGAGGATAATCCAGTCCCCAGCCTATATCATCGTGACACCGCAGATAATTGAGGAAGGTACAGGCGGAGGGCAGGGAACTGACCGTCTCCATCTGGCTTTTTAAGAGCCTTACATCCTTTGTGGCTGCCGTGTTCCAGATGGCCGCCATGGTGGTCACATTGTAGAGCATATGACATTCCGGCTTTTCCACGGTTCCGAAATAAGGAGCCACCTTCTCCGGCTCCATGACCACCTCCCCCAGCAGCAGGATACCGGGACACACGATTTCGCCAATCATGCGCATCATCCTGACAATGGTGTGGACCCTGGGAAGATTGCGGCAGTCCGTCCCCAATTCCTTCCATATATAGGGAACCGCGTCAATCCTCAGCACATCCACCCCGCGGTTTGCCAGGTAAAGAAAATTGAACATCATCTCATTAAAGACAACAGGATTTCTGTAATTCAGGTCCCACTGATAAGGATAAAAGGTGGTCATCACATACTGCCCTGTTTCAGGCAGACAAGTGAAGTTTCCCGGCGCCGTGGCGGGAAATACCTGGGGCACCGTCTCCTCAAACATAGAGGGAACCGTCCAGCTGTCAAAGAAAAAATATCTGTCCTGATATTCCTTTTCCCCTGCCCTTGCCCTTTTCGCCCACCCATGATCCTCCGACGTATGGTTCATCACAAAATCCAGGCAAAGGCTGATGCCTCTGTCGTGGCATTCATGGGCCAGCTGCTCCAGGTCCTCCATGGTTCCCAAATCCTCCCTCACCTTTCTGAAGTCAGATACGGCATAACCGCCGTCCGAACGCCCCCTGGGGGTATCTAAAAGAGGCATCAGGTGGAGATAATTCACATGGCACTGAGCAATATAATCCAGCTTGCCTTCCACGCCCTTCAGGCTGCCGGCAAAATGATCCGCGTACATCATCATGCCCAGCATGGAGCTCTTTCTGTACCAGCACGGGTCCTCCTCTCTGGCAGCGTCCAGCGCTCTGAGACACCCTGCGCGCTCCTTGTAAAACCCTTCCATTCCCTTTAACAGCCCGTCAAACATATCCTGACTGTTGTAGAGCTCCATATACAGCCATTTCAGTTCGTCCATATGCTTATCCAGACGTTTTCTGTAGATGTTATCGCGCTTCATCCCCTTCATATCCTCCTTAAATGTACCTGGAACGCCTGGTATTCCCCTGTCCCGGACGGAATGGGGATTCCGGCCGACATAAGGCCTGCTCCCGGATATTCGGTCCCTGTATCCTCATCCCTGTACATGGCCTCGGGATCCAGCCCCTCCAAAGGAATATACAATGACAGCGGATTGCCGTGGGTCTCCAGAGCAACTGTATTTAACAGCGCCTCCCCCTTATCCTCACTCACAAAGAGCCATGCGGCCGCTTCCCTGTCCTCAAAGGGATTCGTCAGCCGGTAATACGCCCCGTCATGAATCAGATGCCAGTATTTATGGTACGCGTCTATCTGCTCCCTCACGCAATTCTTGTCTTCTTCCGATATGGCGCTTAAATTCAGCTCATATCCAAAACTTCCCGCCATGGCAACCACTCCCCTGGTTTTCATGGGCGTAATTCTGCCTGTCTGGTGGTTTGGCACTGCTGATACATGGGAACCCACTGCGCTGATTGGGTAGCCAAAGGAAGTTCCGTACTGAATCCGGATGCGGTCCACCGCATCGGTGTTGTCACTGCACCAGATTTGGGGCGTGTAATACAGCATGCCTGCGTCAAAACGCCCGCCGCCGCCGCTGCACCCCTCAATCAGAAGGTCCGGATAGCGCTTTGTCAGACGCTCCAGGAAGTCATAGAGTCCCAGCATATACCGGTACAAAATACTGCCCGGACTGTCTCCACCCGCCATTTTACCTGCCGCGGAATATACGTCCGCTATGCTGCGGTTCATATCCCATTTCAGATACTCTATATGGGCGCTGTCAAGGACCCGGCAGATACTGTCAAAAATATAATCCGCCACCTCTTTTCTTGAAAAATCCAGCACCAGCTGGCTTCTGCCCCGGACCGGCTTTCTTCCGGGCACAGCAAAGGCCCAGTCCGGATGTTCCCTGTAAAGACTGCTGTCCTCAGACACCATCTCCGGCTCCATCCAGATTCCGAATTTCATTCCCAGGCCGTTAATCCGGCTAACCAGGCTGCCCAGGGAACCGCCCAGCTTTTTTACGTTTACCTGCCAGTCTCCCAGACCGGAACAATCCGAATCCCGCTTTCCGAACCATCCGTCGTCCAGCACCATCATTTCCACGCCCAGTTCCTTTGCCTGTCTTGCGATATCCAGTATCTTTTCCCCGGTAAAATCAAAGTAGGTGGCTTCCCAGTTGTTGATCAGCACAGGCCGGGGAATGGTCTTGTACTTTCCCCTGCAAAGGCTGCGGCGCATGGCCCTATGGATGCTGCGCGACAATGTACCCAGCCCATGGCCGCTGTACCCCATGATAACCTCAGGCCCAAAGAAAATCTCCCCAGGTTTAAGCTCATAGGAAAACATCTCATCCTGAAGCCCCATAGACATCCTGGTCTGACCGTACTGGTCCGTCTCCGCCTCTGCCTTAAAGGCCCCGCTGTACACAAAGGACATGCTGTAACAGGGGCCATGGTTTTCGGTTGTCTCCCGTCCTGCCAGTATCAGAAATGGATTATACTGGTGGCTGGAAGTCCCTCTGCGGCTTCCTATGACCTGGGCGCCGTGGCACAGGGCGGTTCTCTGGAAATTGCGCTCCATTGCGTGGCGTCCGTAAAACTGAATCAGATCGTATTCCCCGTGAAGGAAGTCCAGACATGCACTGTATACCCGTTTCAGGGCTGCCGGGCCATTCCCTTCATTTTTCACACAGACTGCCCTGGTAATAATGTCGTATCCGGGGAATACGCCGTAGAGCAACGTAACCGCCAGTCCGCTGACCTGGTCTGTCAGGTGTATCTTAAGGCTCTCTGCGTCCTCCAGGCCCTCCCCATACATGGAAGGAAGGCCTGGAAGGCTGTATTTCCCTTTGCTTATTTCATATCCTCCATAGCGCAGATTCAGCCCATAGGATTTGTCAGCCTGTTCCACTGCAAGGGCAGGGCTTCTGAAGTCCCCTGAGCCCTGATGTGGATATTCCTGGGGAAGGGCGTCCAGGGAATAGGTTCTGTCATCACCTGCCTCATATGGATTGGGTGAGAACCCCCGGTCCCCAAAGGTAAGCAGATATTCCATGGAGCCCTCTGTCCTGTCCCCGTAGTACAGGTGAAGCAGATTCCCATAGGAATCTGCCTTCATCTGATATGTGGAGTGGTCCGTGTGAAGGGTGAATATCCTTCCATTTTCCTGATACTGTATTGCCATGTGTCATCCTCCGTCTCTGTTATCCGTCTCTGTTTTTCGTCTCTGTTATCCGTCTCTGTTTTCTATCTTTATTTCCATCTCTATTTTCCGCCTGTCATTGCAATTCCTTCTATAAACTGCTTCTGGAATACCAGATACAGAATCACCATGGGAACCATAGCCAGGACAGAGCCTGCCATCAGCACCGGATAATTGGTGGTGAACTGCCCTCTCAGGGTAGAAAGACCGGCAGACAAGGTCATCATGTTCAGATCCGTGTTGGCAATCAGAGGCCACATCAGATCTGCATAAGCGAACACTGCAGTGAAGATGGTAAGGGCAGCCATGCTGGCCTTGGTCAGAGGCATCATGACCTTGGTAAAGGTCTGCCACTTGGTGCAGCCGTCCAGGTATGCGGCCTCCCCCAGCTCATCCGGAATGCCCATGTAAGCCTGCCTGAGGAAAAAGGTGCCGAACGCGCTGACTAACCCCGGAAATACCAGCGCAAACATGCTGTTTGTCAGTCCCATTCTGGCTAACATCTGGTACTGGGGAATAATAAATATCTGGGACGGCAGCATCATCTGTACAATCACCAGGGAGAACAAAAGATTCTTTCCCCTGAATTTAAGCTTTGCAAATGCGAACCCGGCTGCTGAGGAAAACGCCACCGCGCAGAGCACCCGAAACAGAATCAGCAGCGCCGTATTCACATACAATTTCATAAAGGGCAGGGAGGCGATGGCTCGCAGGTAGTTCTCCTTCATCCACTGCTTCGGCAGGATGGTCGGCGGAATCTGTACGCTCTCCCCTGCCGACTTAAAGCTGGTGAACACCATCCATATAAACGGGAATATCATAAGCAGGGCTCCCGCTCCCAGGGCCGCATACACAAGGGCGGTATTAATACTGCGGTTTGTCTCCAATGATTTCATATTTTCCCTCCATCCTAAACTTCATAGTTGACCCACTTCTTCTGTCCCCAGAACTGCAGAGCTGTCACGGCTCCTATAAGCAGTACGGTCCACACAACAATGGCGGAAGCATACCCACGGTTTCCTGCCACAAAGGACTCACGGTAAAAGAGATACATCAGTGACTGGGCGTTTGTAAGGGCCGGATTGGTCTGGTCCACCATCATGTAAATCAGGTCGTACACCTTAAGGGATGCCATGAGCCGCATGATTAACACCACAAAGAGGGTGGGCGACACCATGGGAAGCGTAATCTTAAAAAACTGCTGTATTTTGGAAGCCCCGTCCAGGCTGGCGGCCTCATAGTAGCTCTTTGATATGTTCTGTATTCCTGACAGCAGCAGAACCGCGTCATATCCCACGGCGCTCCAGACTGCCACCACCGCACAGGCCGGAAGCACCAGCTTGGGGTTGGTCAGCCAGTTTATCCTGCTTCCGATGATCTGGTTGATAATGCCGTACTCTGCGTTGAAAATCCATTTCCACACCATGGCTATGGCTGCCGGCGCAACCACCATGGGCAGGAAATAAATGGCTCTGAAAGCAGCCTTTGCCCGAATCTTCGCATTGAGCAGCACAGCGGTCAGCAGGGAAAGGAAAATTCCCAGGGGCACGGTCAGAATACAGAAGTAAATGGAATTCCAGGTGGCCTTCCAAAACTCCTTGTTCCCAAACATCTGCACATAATTTTCCACTCCGCTGACCTCATAGTACCCAAAGGGATGGGTGGTGGAAAAGCTCAGTACCAGGGTCTGCAGGAACGGATACACGTTCAGCACAATCAGACCTATTATCGTAGGGGCAATGAGCAGATAGCCCCATTTTGCATCCTCTGTCAAATATTGTTTCTTACCCATCATTCTCCTCCAGTCCTGCCATCATTACGGCGCCTTTGCTTCATCCACCAGTTTCTGCATATCCTCCAGTCCCTGGTCCAGACTCAGCTCACCGCTGTATATCTTTAACAGCAGGTCGTTAATCTGGGTTTTCCAGTTGGGTCTGGATGCATTGTTGACGCTCTGTACACCATAAGGAAACATATCCACGCATTTTTGGACATCCAATTTGTAGTCATATTGGTCAAAGGCGCTTATCCACGTATCCTCCAGCCCCTTGTAGGCCGGTATGGCTGCGCCTGACAGCCCCTGGACCCTCTGTCCTTCCTCGGAACCTGCAAATTTCAGGAAATCCCTTGCGTATTCCAGCTTCTTTCCCTTGGCTCCGGTGGAATAACACAGGCCGTTGGATATGGTGGCTCTGCCGTCTCCCCGGACCGGGTCCGGGCACTTGGGAAGCACGGCCACATCCCATTTTCCGATCATCTCCTTGTTATTCTCCATAAAGGAGATAAGGTTCCAGTTTCCCTCCAGGTACATGGCCCCCTGCTCTGACATGAATGCGTTGCCCGGAGCCGTCTCAGCAAAATAGTTCTGATCAGGGCACCACGGCTCCTTCTGAAGGCCGATATAAAATTCCATGGCCTTCCTTGTGCCGGAATCCAGAAACCCTGCC
>OKFX01000456.1_pt1 | contig 13489 bp, 12 predicted proteins | sample 1633441 | NCBI WGS metagenome assembly OKFX01 (sample SAMN04436775, study PRJEB24849) | human gut metagenome | biome: human gut; feature: NICU; material: stool | host: Homo sapiens | place: USA: Saint Louis, MO | collected 2011-03-21
GTAGCCGCCGGTCACCGCCCCTATGGCATACAGGTTACTCAAAGGCTCTCCCTGCCTTAGGGCACGCAGTTGGTTATCGGTGCGTACCCCAAACTGCAAATAGGGTTGCGGAGCAAACAGCTCGCGACAACTCCAGTCTGCACGCTCCGCCTTACTGTCGACATCCAGTCCAAATACCGGTTCACGTATGCCGTCGAAGTCCGCCACCAGCCCATTACTGAAAAAACTGCCGCTGGCCAGCACCAACGGAATGTCGGTGTGGTTGCGGGTATAAACACCGGTGACTCGCCCGGCTTCAATATCCGCCCGCAGCACGCTGTCCCCCGGCATAAAAACGCCGCCCAATTGCTGTAATCGCGAGCGCAGCGCCTGGTGCAACCTCATCCCGAGCACTGAAGGCGGCAGCGTCGGCAGCAGGTGAATCGGTTTGCCGACCGCCGCCTGCAGCGCCGCCAATGGCGCGTCATCCTCCAGCCCCAGACAGGCCGGCAAGAATATCACCTCGGCGTCCGCAGCCAACCGCCGAAGCTCGTCCGCCATTGGCGTCAGGTTTTCCGGCAGATCCAGTACCCTGGCGATATTTACCGCTCGGAACTCACTGGGGTTATTGCGCAGCCGGTCCAGCGCCGGCAAGTGCATATCCGCCACCTCAGCCCGAACGCCCAGGGACTGCGTCAGGGAACTGGCGGCCAACTGTGGCTGAAAATCCAAAAAGCCTTCAATGCCGATCACCGCAATGTGCCGCCACGGCAGTTCACCGCCTAACGGCGTAACGGGGATAGCCTGCGGGCTGAGCCAGGTCGCCCGGCGCGTGCCCAGCGGCGTGATGCGCAGATGATTGCGTTCGCTGTCACCCTGTAAATCAAGCCCACAGCGCTGTAGCAGCGATGCAGCTTCACCCGACAGCGCCGCCACCCGCTCGGCACCGATCAACGCATAGGGATGCCGGGGTGCCTGTGTTGCCAGTGCGGACAGCGCCGCCAATGGCTCTGTCACCGGGGTGCCGTCGGGCAGTTGCGCCAGCAGATCAAGCGAGCCGGATGAAAAATAGAGTGCACTCTGGCCAGAACTGACCACCGCACAGCGCTTGCCCTGTTCCGCCAGGCGGATGGCGCAGGTCATACCCGCCAGGCCACCGCCAATCACCACTACGTCAAATCGCATCATCGGCCTCCTGTTCCCCCCGGGCATCGAGCCCGCACAATCCCTGGTAAACCCAACTGGTAAATTCACTTTCGCGCAGCGCATCGCCCCAGGCGATAGGCCGGACGCCTTTCCAACGCTCGTTGAGGAAATGCGATAGCTGGTCGATCGACTGCTGCGGGGTGGTGACGTTAAAGCGTGTCAACAGCCCCGCGGCACGGCAGGCGCAAAGCTCCCCCTGACAGGTGCCCATGCCAACGCGGGTACGGCGACGCAAATCGACCAGGTTATTGACGGTGAGAGAGTTAACCGCATAACGCACCTCGCCGGCGGTCACCGCTTCGCATTCGCACACCAGGCTGTTGTCCAACCGATCCCCCGCCGGTACGCGGTTTGCACGGTCGCCGTGGCGATAAACCGCCGAGCCACGAATACTGGCAGGCAAAGACACCACGCTACGCACCGTTTCTTCCGCCGACTGACGAGAACCCGGCAACGCCTCCTGTGCGGTAGTGCAGGGGCTGTCTCCCCGAAGCTTTTCGCACACTTTATCTGTCGCCCACTGCGCCATCAGTCGGTAGGTCATCAGCTTACCGCCGGTGATGGTGATAAAGCCTTCCAGGCCGTCGCGGCTGGCATGATCGAGCAGCACGATGCCACGGCTGACGTTGCGACCGCTAGGGTCGTCGTCACTGGCTACCAGAGGCCGAACGCCGGCATAAGCACGCAGAATTCGGGTTTGCGCCAATTCAGGTGCCAGCAGCGCGCCCTCGCGGATTAAAATGTCCACTTCCTGCGGGGTCACCAGCATGTTGTCGATCTGGTCATAGTCAATGTGGGTGGAGGTGGTACCAATCAGCGAGATGGTGTCGCCCGGAACCAGAATGTCGGCGTCCGCCGGCTTGCGGCAGCGGTTGATCACCATGTTGTTGATGCGATGACCCAGGATCAGCAAAGCGCCCTTGGCCGGGAACATGCGAATTCGCAGATCGGCATATTCGGCAATCTGCTGACCCCAGATACCGGCAGCGTTGACCACCACTTCGGCGTGAATATCATAACGGCGCGACGATTGATGGTCGAAAACCCGCACTCCGGTAACGCGATCGCCCGTGCGTAATAAACCGACCACCTGGTGATAAGTGAGGATCTGCGCGCCGTGCTCACGGGCATCGAGCATATTGGCGGCGGTCAAACGGAAAGGATCGACAGTGCCGTCCGGCACGCGCACGGCACCGATGAGCGCCGGATTAGCCGCCGGCTCCAGCCGCAACGCCAACTGCGGATCAATAGCTTCAGCGTTGATACCTGCGCTGTGGCAGGAGACAATAAACTGCTGTTGGTAAGCCAGCGAATCCTGCGGCAGGGTGATAAACAGCCCGTCGGTTCGCTCGATGCAGTGGTGCGCAATACGTTTGAGGATACGGTTCTCTTCTATGCATTCGCGCGCCGATTCGCCGTCCGTTACCGCATATCGCGCACCGCTGTGCAGCAGGCCGTGGTTGCGCCCGGTCGCGCCGGTGGCGATATCATGACGCTCCAGCAGTATGCAACGCAGGCCGCGGCGTGCGCAGTCACGAGCAATGCCCGCGCCGGTCGCGCCGCCGCCAATGATGATCACATCCGTTTCGTTTTCTGCTGAATGGCTGCTCATGACGCTCCCTCTGGATCCGTGGTTATTGCCCTATTGGGCCACAGTCATTGGGGTCTTTGTTTGATAAGGAACAATAACGAACTTAAAACGAAAGTAAAATGTCCACAAAAAACCACGAATGTGATCACAATCACGATTTTTAGGCGTTTTTCTATTTCATAACGTTAACGAATCGCTCAAAATCCGCCGGTGTTTCATAAAAGTGTAACATTTGCGCCATTCATCACAGCGACACCAGGCGGTTTTGACTAGGATGACGCTCGTTATGGAACAAAAAAACACCACATTCGATATCCGCTCAATCATCAAATGAACGTAAAAGATCATATTGATGTGATAACTAGATAAAGCCATCGGAGGCGCTCATGTTGAGTATTTTTAAGCCGGCAGCACACATTTCACGTGTGCCGGTCGACAAAGTCGACCCGCTGTACCGTAAATTGCGCTGGCAAATATTTATGGGGATTTTCTTCGGTTATGCCGCCTACTACCTGGTGCGCAAGAACTTCACCCTGGCCATGCCTTACCTGATTGACCAGGGCTTCAGCCGCGGTGACCTCGGTTTCGCGCTGTCCGGTATTTCCATCGCCTACGGTTTCTCAAAATTTATCATGGGGTCGGTTTCTGACCGCTCCAACCCACGCGTGTTCCTGCCCGCCGGCCTGATTTTGGCTGCTGCGGTCATGCTGTTCATGGGCTTCGTTCCATGGGCGACATCGAGCATCGCGGTCATGTTCGTGCTGCTGTTCCTGTGCGGTTGGTTCCAGGGCATGGGCTGGCCGCCTTGTGGCCGCACCATGGTGCACTGGTGGTCGCAGAAAGAGCGTGGCGGTATCGTTACGGTCTGGAACTGCGCCCATAACGTGGGTGGCGGTCTGCCACCGCTGCTGTTCTTGCTGGGTATGGCCTGGTTCAACGACTGGCACGCGGCGCTGTACATGCCGGCCTTCGGTGCCATTCTGGTAGCCCTGATCGCCTTTGCCCTGATGCGCGACACCCCGCAATCCTGCGGCCTGCCGCCGATTGAAGAATACAAAAACGATTATCCGGACGACTACACCGACAAAGCGGAAGAAGAGCTGACGGCCAAGCAGATCTTCATGCAGTACATCCTGCCGAACAAACTGCTGTGGTACATCGCCGTAGCTAACGTGTTCGTTTATCTGCTGCGTTACGGCATTCTGGACTGGTCACCGACCTACCTGAAAGAAGTGAAACACTTCGCGCTGGACAAGTCTTCCTGGGCTTACTTCCTGTACGAGTATGCCGGTATTCCGGGCACCCTGCTGTGCGGCTGGATGTCGGACAAGGTGTTCAAGGGTAACCGCGGCGCTACCGGCGTGTTCTTCATGACGCTGGTGACCATTGCCACCGTCGTTTACTGGCTGAACCCGGTCGGTAATCCTGGCATCGATATGGCCTGCATGATCACCATCGGCTTCCTGATTTACGGCCCGGTCATGCTGATCGGCCTGCACGCACTGGAACTGGCGCCGAAGAAAGCCGCCGGCACCGCCGCAGGCTTCACCGGTCTGTTCGGTTACCTGGGCGGCTCTGTTGCAGCCAGCGCCATCGTCGGCTACACCGTTGACTACTTCGGTTGGGACGGCGGCTTTATGGTGATGATTGGCGGTAGCATCGGCGCGGTAGTGCTGCTGTTGCTGACCATGATGAGCGAGAAAAAACACCACGCGGAAATCGCTGCCAACAAACGCGGTTAAGCGTCATACAACTTTCGCATTATTTAAAGGCCGCCTTGCGGCCTTTATCTGATGACAAACACCCGAAAAATGGGATTTTCGGGCGTTTGGAGTAGCTCATAAGACATAATCCTTTGTTTTTATTAGTCCCCAGATCATAACGTTTAACTGCAAAGGACTTTGTCAGCAGTCTTAGGCCGGTTAATCACCGGCCTTTTTACTACCCCTGCACCTACAACATGGAGAACAACAATATGCGGACTCAAGTCAAAGCCCTGCTGGCAGGGATTATCCTGGCCACCTCAATGGTCAGCGCCGCACAAGCCGCCGACAAGGTGGTGATCGCCCACCGTGGCGCCAGCGGTTATCTGCCGGAACACACGCTGCCGGCGAAGGCCATGGCCTACGCGCAGGGCGCGGATTTCCTCGAACAAGATCTGGTGATGACCAAGGACAACGAGCTGGTGGTGTTGCATGACCACTACCTCGATCGCGTCACCGACGTAGCAGAGCGTTTCCCGGACCGCGCGCGCAAAGACGGCCGTTATTACGCCATCGACTTTACGCTGCCTGAAATCAAGTCGCTGAAGTTCACCGAAGGTTTTGAGATCGAAAATGGCAAGAAGGTACAGGGTTACCCGGGTCGTTTCCCGATGGGTAAATCCGACTTCCGCGTCCATACCTTCCAGGAAGAGATCGAATTTGTGCAGGGGTTGAATCATTCAACCGGCAAAAACATCGGTATTTACCCGGAAATCAAAGCGCCGTGGTTCCATAAGCAAGAAGGGAAGGACATTTCCAGCAAGGTGCTGGCGGTTCTGAAACACCGGCAAGGGCGATAATGTCTATCTGCAATGCTTCGATGCCAACGAGCTGAAGCGGATTAAGACCGAGCTGGAACCGAAAATGGGCATGGATCTGAAGCTGATCCAACTGATCGCCTATAACAAGTGGCAGGAAACCTATGAGCAGAAAGCCGACGGCAAATGGGTGGAATACGACTATGACTGGATGTTCAAACCGGGCGCGATGAAGCAAATCGCCCAGTATGCCGACGGCATCGGACCGGACTACCACATGTTGGTGGTGGCGGAAAAATCCAAGCCGGGCAAGGTGGTGCTGACCGACATGGTGAAAGAAGCGCATGCCAACAAGTTGGCGGTGCACCCATTCACCATCCGCGCCGATGCGCTGCCAGACTACGTGACCGACGTGAATCAGCTGTATGACGTGATTTACAACCAGGCGGGCGTGGACGGCGTGTTCACCGACTTCCCTGACAAGGGCGTGCAATTCCTGCAAAAGCAGGGCCAGCACAAGTAATACCAATCAGGGCGCCGCAAGGCGCCCTGTTCATATCAACCCAGGAACATTTTCCGCAGGTAATGTGGCACCGCGTCGTCGACGTTTGAGCCAATGACTTCCAGCTCAGGCAGTTTATCTTTCAAACGCTGATGCGCGTCGCGCATGATGCAGCCTTTACCGGCCATCGACAGCATTTCCAGATCGTTCATGCCGTCGCCGAAGGCGATGCACTCTTTCAACGTATAACCGATGATCTTGGCCACTTCTTCCAGCGCATGCCCTTTTGACACGCCACCCGCCATCACTTCCAGACAGGTTGGGAACGAGAAGCTGACGTTAACCCGATCGCCCCAGCGTGCATTGATGGCATCTTCCAGCGGCAGCAGCTTTTCGTGATCGTCGCAGGTGAAGTACACCTTGCACACGCCGTCGGTTTCCAACAGGCCCGGTTCGAACAACTGATACTGGAAAATGGATTCCTGGAAAAACTCTTTCTGTTCAGGGCTTTCGCGGTTGATGTACCAGTCGTCGTTGCGGTAGACGTTGGTGGTGATATCGGCATCGTTATGCAGCATGCCGTAAAGGTCGCGGGCAATGTCTTCGGCCAGGTTATGGCTGAAAATCAGCTCACCGTCGGTGTTGTGCACGCGAGCGCCGTTGGACGTGATCATAAAGGCGCTGATGTCGAGGTTATCGCGGATCTGCGCAACGTCGATATGGTGACGCCCGGTAGCGAAGACGAAATGTACCCCACGCTGGGTCAGCAGCTTCAAGGTCTCTTTGGCGTACGGGGACAAGGTGTGGTCAGGTGACAGCAGCGTGCCATCTAAATCGGAAGCGACGACGTGATACATAGCGGTATGTTCTAACCTCTGATGGAGTGGTCGGCGGTAGGGGTACCACCTAAGTGTTGAGCAAAGAAACGCAGGATTGCGTTCAGTGCTTCGGCGCGCATCGCGTCCCGCTCAAACAGGATCTCATGCCGTGCGCCTTCGATAACCTGCGGTTTTTCCCCTTCGCAAGGGTGCCCCGCTTCTGACAATGCCTGACAAAAAGCCTGGTGAGAGCGGTTGTCGACCACCCGATCCTCCCCGGCCTGCAATAACAATAGCGGCGTAGTGATGTTAGCCGCCTGAGCGATGATATCCCGACCGGCCTGGAGACTTTCTCGCACCCAATGGTAAGTGGGCCCCCCCACCTGCAGCTCAGGATAGTCGGCGTAATAGCGCAAGCAGCGCCGATAACGTTCACGGCTGTGGGTCAACACGTTGACCACGTACGGCAGTGGGCGCCACTGGCCGGTGCCTATCGCATAGTACTCACGCACCTTCGGGTGCTTCTCCGCCCAGTCAAGAATGCGATTGGCCATCCAACCCGGCATCGGTAAATAAATGCCGAACATTGGCGCACAAAACGCGGCGGCGTCAAAGGCCTGCGGCTGACGAGCCAGGAATTGCGCCAGGATCGCGCCCCCCATTGAGTGCGCCAGCGCAAAGCGTTGCCGGTAACCGCGTGGCTTCACTTCCTGCTGATAAAACTGGGTGAAATCGTCGACGTAATCGCTGAAGTTTATCACATGACCACGGTGCGTATCCGCCAGCAAACGGCCGGAACGGCCTTGCCCACGGTGATCTAAAATCATCACATCATAGCCACACTGGAACAGATCGTAGGCAACCTCAGGATATTTAACGTAACTTTCGATGCGGCCGGGGCTTACCACCACCACCCGCTGATGACGCGCAGAACAGAATCGTACGAAGCGGATGGGTACGCCGCCAACGCCGATGAACTCGCCCTCCTCACGCAGCCGCCAAAAGTCCAGCAGCGGGCCGGTGGCGAAAGCAGCAAACTGCGTTTCACGCGTTAACCAGTCATCGGTGCTGAGAGTAAACGACGTCATCAAATGCTTTTCCCTGAGCCGCCAGCGGTAAAAATGTGACCGCTGGCACAAGAAATAATACTAGCGTATTGTGATTCAATTCCTACAAAAACCGAATCATTTTGGCACAAATTGGCGCTTTCAGGGAGCACTGCAATGACTTTGGACTGGTGGCTAACCTACCTGCTGACAACCCTTATCCTCAGCCTGTCACCCGGCTCTGGAGCGATCAACACCATGAGCACCGGCATCAGCCACGGTTACCGTGGGGCAGCAGCCTCGATCGCCGGGCTGCAGGTCGGGCTGAGCCTGCATATCCTGCTGGTGGGCATTGGCCTGGGGGCGCTGATCTCGCAGTCGCTGATGGCTTTTGAATTGCTGAAATGGCTGGGTGCCGCTTATCTGGTGTGGCTCGGTATTCAGCAGTGGCGCGCCGCCGGTTCGCTGGACTTGCATACGCTGGCGGGCACCATGCCGCGCCGCCGTCTGTTCCGCCGCGCCGTGCTGGTGAATCTGACCAACCCGAAAAGCATCGTTTTTCTGGCGGCGCTGTTTCCACAGTTTGTTTTGCCCAATCAGCCCCAAGCCGAGCAGTACCTGGTACTCGGCGTCACTACGGTGGTGGTCGATATCATCGTGATGATTGGCTACGCCACTTTGGCGACCCGTATTGCCGGTTGGCTGAAGACCCCACGCCAAATGCAACTGCTGAACCGCATCTTTGGCTCGCTGTTCATCCTGGTCGCAGGGCTGCTGGCCACGGCCCGAAAAGCCTGATGCAAAAGGGCCGAACATCGCTGTTCGGCCCTCTGGTTCACTGCCCCAAAATTAACGGGTAAAGATCAGGTGCAAGCCGAAACCGGTGAACAATACCCCCGCCAGTCCGTCGATCCATTTCGCCAGGCGTTGATAGCCCCGGCGCATTGCCGGTAGCGCAAACACCACCGCCACTAGACTGAACCAGACAAAAGTCTCGGCGATGATCAACAGGAACAGCCCCCAGCGCGCACCGGCGCCCACGTCGTCACCGACAAACAGTGAGAACACGCTGCCGAAATAGATAACGGCCTTTGGATTTGACAGGTTGGTCAGAAAACCGCGAATAAAGCTGCGTCCCGGCTTAGGCAAGGCCACTTTCACTTCCGGCGCTGGCGTTGATTGTGCATTCTGAGAGCGTGCGGAGCGCAGCAGCTGCCAGCCCATCCAGCACAGGTAAATCCCCCCGCCCACCATAATAACCTGATGCAGCCAGGCCATTTTTTGCAGGATCAGGTGCAGACCCATCAGCGCCACACCTGCCCAGACGACGATGCCCAGCGAGATTCCCACTACCCCCATCATCGCCTCACGGCGTGAACGGCTGGCGGCGGTTTGCGAAACAAAAAAGAAGTCCGGCCCCGGGCTCATCAGCGCAATCAGGTGCACCAGCGCCACGGTCAGAAATAACATCAGCATGATTTACTGCCCTTAGTCTTCGTCATTATCGAGATGATCGCGGATCATCGCCATAAACGGGGCGCCAAAACGCTCCAGCTTACGCTGGCCAACACCGTTAACGCTCAACAGATCGCCGGCCTTGATTGGCATCTGTTCCGCCATTTCCAGCAGCGTAGCATCGTTAAACACCACGTAAGGCGGAATATTTTCTTCATCGGCAATCGATTTACGCAGCTTGCGCAGTTTGGCAAACAGTTTGCGATCGTAGTTGCCGCCGTAGGATTTCTGGTTGGCACTGCCACGCGATTTCAGGCTTTGAATGCGTGGCACCGCCAGTTGCAGCTCCAGCTCGCCGCGCAACACCGGGCGTGCAGCCTCGGTCAGCTGCAATGCCGAATGCATGGCAATGTTCTGAGTGATAAACCCCAGGTGGATCAACTGACGCAGCACGCTGGTCCAGTGTTCGGTGGTTTGGTCGCGGCCAATGCCGTACACCGGCAACTTTTCATGGCCGTATTCGCGGATACGCTGATTATTGGAGCCGCGTAACACCTCGACAATGTAGCCCAAACCGAAACGCTGCCCGACGCGATAGACACAAGACAGTGCTTTGCGCGCATCTTCCAGCCCGTCGTAGCGCTTGGGCGGATCCAGGCAGATATCGCAGTTGCCGCAGTTCTGATGTTTGCCCTCGCCAAAATAGTTAAGCAGCACCAGGCGGCGGCAGGTTTGCGCTTCGGCAAATGCGCCCATGGCGTTCAGCTTGTGGCGCTCGATGTCCAACTGTTGTCCGGCAGGCTTTTCTTCCAGGCAGCGGCGCAGCCAGGCCATATCGGCCGGGTCATACAGCAAGATAGCTTCGGCGGGCAGGCCATCGCGCCCGGCACGGCCGGTTTCCTGATAATAAGATTCGATATTGCGCGGAATATCAAAGTGCACCACAAAGCGCACGTTCGGTTTATTGATGCCCATACCAAAGGCGACGGTGGCCACCACCACCTGTAAATCGTCACGCTGGAACGCTTCCTGCACCTGGGCGCGGCGATCGTTGTCCAGCCCGGCGTGATAGGCACCCACGCTCAGCCCACGGCTTTGCAGGCGCGCGGTGGTGTCTTCCACCTTGGCCCGGCTGTTGCAGTAAATAATGCCGCTTTTGCCGCGTTGGTCCTGTACAAAACGCCACAGTTGATCGAGAGGTTTGAACTTCTCCACCAGCGTATAGCGGATGTTCGGCCGGTCAAAGCTGCTGACCTGTACCAGAGGGTCCTGCAGTGCCAGCAGGCGCACGATGTCGCCACGGGTAGATTCATCGGCTGTCGCCGTCAGGGCAATCACCGGCATGGCGGGGAAGCGTTGCTTCAACTGCCCCAAGGCACGGTATTCTGGGCGGAAGTCGTGGCCCCACTGCGAGATACAGTGTGCTTCGTCTACTGCCAGCAACGCCGGCGGACAGTGGTCGAGCAGATCGAGAAAGCTGTCCATCATCAACCGCTCGGGAGCGATGTACAGCATTTTGATCTGGCCGCTGCGGCACCCCGCCATCACTTCGAGCTGCTGCTCACGCGTTTGCGTCGAGTTATAGCAGGCGGCGGAGACGCCATAGGCCAACAGTTGATCGACCTGATCTTTCATCAGCGAAATCAACATCCATCACCAGCGCCGGGATTTGATAGCACAACGATTTACCGCCGCCGGTCGGCATAACAACCAGGCAATCCTGCCCGCCGATCGCCGTGTTGATAATCGTTTGTTGACCCGGTCGGAATTGCTGATAGCCGAAGGTATCGCGTAATACCTGCTCTGCCAGCAACTCTTTGTTTATCACTGCTGCGGTTGACACACACTTCCCCATTTTTTGCTGCGTAGCGACGCCTGTATGACGGCCGGATTACATAATATCGTTAAGCATGACACCAACGCCAACCCGTGTCTGCCGGAAGTTGTAATCAATCAAGGATTCGCCGTAACCGCTGAAGACTTGCGTGTAGAAACGCACATGCTTGCTGATCGGGTAGCTCCAGCCCATTTCCGCGCCGCCGTAGCCGCTGTTCCAGTTATAGTGGCTGTCGACGCTGAAGATGCTGTCACCCCAGGCATAACCGACTTTCAGGCGGTAGTAGCCCATGTATTTGGTGATATCCGGGTTATCGTCGCTGCTGCTGCTTTCCGAGAAACGGAACCAGGGCTTCAGATCCACCTGCCAGTTGCCGTTTTGCGCCATAAAGCGCGCGTAACCGCGGTTCCAACTGCGTGAGGTGGGATCAGAACGGCCGTTGGACTGGTGATTGAGGCCCACTTCCACATCGCGCAATGTCCAGCCGGCGAAGCGGTAATCGGTCGCCCAGCCGAGGAACACCTGCGGCTCGTAGTTGGTTTCGCGAAACGGCGATGATTCACCGTGGTTGGACAGCTGCCACCAGGAGCGCTGAGTATAAGATGCACCCAGCACCGAGTTGTCGCCGGCAATGCCGCGCCACAGTGGGAATGCCAGACTAAGCTGGAACTTCACCTCGTCCTTGCGGGCGTTATCGGACCAGTTATAGGACTGAATGGCTTCTTTATTGATATTGCTGGTATCGGTATACAACACATAGTTGGTTTCATACGGATACAGCGTAAATGGGTTGTCGTGATCCTGCAGCATGTTGGCAATAATGCTGCCGCGTACCGCCGGTTTATCATGAATTTGCTGCTCTTTGGCTTCTTCCGCCTGTACCAGCAGCGGCGCGGCCAGCGTGGCCAAAACGATCCCTGACAAAATGCGCATAACGTTCCTCACCCCAACAAAAAATGACAAACTCTGAAATAAAAACAGGCCATTTTACACACAAAGGAGATTTTACAGCAGCACGGCGTGTATTTATTGGATTAGTCTGGAAAGCAACAAAATATAGGCATAATATCAACAAACGGTTAACCTGGACTGACCAGTTTACTTCCCTACGACACAGAACAAGAATGGGTATTTATGTCTACCACACCACTCACACTAGAAGCCGCACGCCAAAAAATTGGCGAAATCTTTGTTTATCACATGCCGTTTAACCGCGAGCTGGGTCTCGAGCTGCGCCGCTTTGACGACGACTACGTGGAGCTGAGTTTCACCAATCAGCCCAAGCTGGTTGGCAATGCGGCCCAGAAGATCCTGCACGGCGGGGTGATCGCCTCGGTGCTCGACGTCGCCGCCGGGTTAGCCTGCGCCGGTAGCGTGCTGATGCGCCTGGATCCACTGATCGAAGAAGAAGTCGCTAGCCGTCTGTCGCGCATGGGCACCATAGATTTGCGCGTTGATTATCTGCGCCCGGGCCGTGGCGAGCACTTTATCGCGGCTGCCAGCGTATTGCGCAGCGGCAACAAAGTCGCGGTCGCCCGCGTTGAACTGCATAACCACGATGGCCTGCACATCGCCAGCGCTACCGCGACCTATCTGGTCGGGTGATTGTATGCGGTGAGGCTCTTCAGTACACTCACCGCATCTCCGTTTTTCCCATCTGAGTAACGTCATGGACGCACAGCAAACGCGGCAGGGCATCTTCTTTGCTCTGGCCGCCTATTTTATTTGGGGCATAGCTCCAGCCTATTTCAAACTGATCCAACAGGTACCTGCGGATGAGATCCTCACCCACAGGGTTATTTGGTCATTCTTCTTTATGCTGGCACTGATCACGCTCGGGCGTAACTGGTCGCAGGTGCGCGCCGCCTGCCACAATCGCAAACGGCTGTTCTTGTTGGCGGTGACCGCGGTGTTGATCGGCGGCAACTGGCTGCTGTTTATCTGGGCGGTGAATAACCACCATATGCTGGAAGCTAGCCTGGGGTATTTCATTAACCCGCTGGTGAACGTGCTGCTGGGGATGCTGTTCCTGGGTGAACGTTTCCGCCGCATGCAGTGGATAGCGGTGGTACTGGCATTTGCCGGCGTGTTGATTCAGCTGTGGCAATTCGGTTCGCTGCCGATTATCGGGCTGGGGCTGGCATTTAGCTTTGCGTTCTACGGTCTGCTGCGCAAGAAGATCGCCATCGACGCGCAAACCGGCATGCTGATTGAAACCCTGTGGCTGCTGCCGGTCGCGGCGGCGTATCTTTTCCTGTTCGCCGACAGCCCAACCAGTCACCTGAGCGCCAACCCTTGGTCGCTGAACCTGCTGCTGGTGGCAGCCGGCATCGTCACTACCGTACCGCTGCTGTTCTTTACCGCCGCAGCCACCCGCCTGCGCCTGTCGACACTCGGCTTCTTCCAGTATCTCGGCCCCACGCTGATGTTCCTGCTGGCCGTCACCTTCTATGGCGAAACTGTCGGCCAGGACAAGCTGGTGACCTTTGGCTTTATCTGGGCCGCACTGCTGTTGTTTATCCTCGACGCGCTCT
>OKFX01000466.1_pt1 | contig 13269 bp, 12 predicted proteins | sample 1633441 | NCBI WGS metagenome assembly OKFX01 (sample SAMN04436775, study PRJEB24849) | human gut metagenome | biome: human gut; feature: NICU; material: stool | host: Homo sapiens | place: USA: Saint Louis, MO | collected 2011-03-21
ATGTATTGAGAGATATTGAGGACATGGAATGTTCAGATGAGTTTAGAGAACGCAATTTTGCGTTATCCTCTTATCGTTCCATGCAAAACAGAGAGTTTCCAATGTATTTGATTACAAGAGACGGTTTTACTCTTTTAGCTATGGGGTACACTGGAGAAAAAGCAATGCGCTTTAAGGAGGCTTATATCCGGCAGTTCAATGAAATGGAAAAACTGCTTATGGGTAAAATCCGGGAGCGTGAAAAAGGAATAGCTGTTCGGCAAGCGCTGACTAATGCCTTAAAAGAATCACAAGAGAATGAGCGTATGCACGGACATGCCTATTCCACTTATACAAATGCTATTTATAAATCAATTTTTGGTAAGAATGCTAATCAGCTCCGAGAAGAATATGGGATTGGGAAGAAAGAGAATCTTCGCGATATGTTTAGTACCGAAGAATTAAGGTCTATCCAGTCTATGGAGTGTCTGGTAAGCGGATTAGTAGATTGTGGATGGGATTACGAAAAGATAAGAGATTTTATTCAGGAAAATTCAGTGAGAAAAATAGCCTGTTAAAACAGCGCGCATGATATAGGATTCAATGATTACTTAAAGGGCGAGTGACTAGAGCAGTTACCCGCCTTTTTTTATATGCAGAAAAGGTAGGTGAATACCATGTCAGATGTAATTGACGATTTAAAGGTCCAGATAGATGTCAGTACACAAAGTGCAGATGCTAAATTAGATAAATTTATTGCACAAATGATGAAACTCCAGTCCACAATTACTGGCCTAGAAATGTCCAATGTAAGCAATATTGCGTCTGGAATTAATCAGATATCGGCTTCTATTCAGAATTTTAATAACAGAACAAAGACGGCAGATTTTAGTAGAGTTGCTACAGGAATGAATAAGCTGGCAACAGTAGATGCCCAGGGGGTTGCAGCGACGGCTCAGGCCATGTCTACGTTTACAGCTAATATGATGGGGCTTAATGATATTCATGTGGATTCTGATGGGATTTCGAATATAGCAAATGCCATATCTAAACTGGGGAGAGCAACAGTCACAGAAGCAACACAAAATTTGGAGTTTTTGAAAACCAGTATGAAAGATTTTATTACTGGAATGAATAGCGTTGGAGGTCTAACTTTTGATGCAAATGGACTGGTAACGTTGGTAAACAGCGTGAGCCGACTTGGGAGCATAAATGCTACACAGTCTGTAAAAAACCTTCCGCAACTTTCAGCTGTTCTGCGGGCTTTTATTATGGATATGAATACCGTGGGAGGCGTTACATTCGATTTTACAGGACTAAATAGCTTTGTAGGTAATATAACTAGGCTTGGGGGAGCTAAGGCAACACAGGCGGCAATGAATTTAAAACCGATTAAAGACCAGATGCTACGTTTTGTGAGTGGTATGAACGGGATAGGTGCGCTTAATTTTGATACTACTGGTTTAGCTAATCTGGTTTCTTCTATAACAAAATTAGGGGGTAAGTCGGCTACCACAGCAATTCCAAATATTCAGGCGCTTGGTGTAGCTTTGAGTCAATTAATGGCAACATTGTCCCATGCACCAGCAGTAAGCCAGAATCTTATACAAATGACAACCGCTCTGGCAAGCCTGGCCGGAAATGGTTCAAGAGTTAGCAGTGCCTCGACGGCGATGTACCGAGGTTTAAACTTATATTCCAGTAGCGCAAGTAAAGCGACCAAAGCTACAAAAGGTTTAGTTTCTCAAATAGGTATGTTCTATGCTAAGTGTTTCTTGTTGATTCGTGGGGCCAAAGCATTGTGGAAAGCTACAGAATCATCCATGGATTATATAGAAACATTGAATTACTTTGACGCTGCATGGGGACAAGTTGCAGGAAACGCGGCAGGTGAATGGAAAAAGGCTGGTTATGAGTCTGCTGAAGCTTATGCTAAATCTTTCAGCGAGAGAGCAAAAGCCTTGACAGGTAAAATGACAGGATTTCAACCTGATGCTTATGGGAATTTAATAGCAACCGGAATGCCTAGTCTTGGACTTGACCCTGAAAGGCTTATGAATTATCAGGCAACGTTTGGGCAGATGGCCTCATCCATGGGTGTGGCTTCTGAGACAGCGCTAAAATTGTCCAATGCTTTGACTATGATTGGTGCAGATTTGGCCTCTGTGAAGAACCTGAAATTTGAGGATGTATGGCAGGATATGGCATCTGGCATGGTTGGTATGAGCCGAACCTTGGATAAGTACGGTGTTAATATTCGTAATGTGAACATGCAGGAGAAACTATATGAGTTAGGCATAGATGCTAAAATAGCAAAACTGGGACAGCAGGATAAAGCACTTCTGCGGACTATTATTTTGCTCCAATCTACAAAATATGCCTGGGGAGATATGGCGTCTACGATAGGACAACCGGCAAACCAGTTGCGCTTATTACAGGCCAATTTTGCCAATTTGGCTAGAACTATAGGCAATTTACTTCTACCAATAGTGTCAAAAGTTCTTCCATACATAAATGCGCTGGTCATCGCCATACAGAGATTGTTTTCTTGGATAGGCGGTTTGTTGGGAATAAAGATAGGAGGTTTCAGTTCTTCTATAGGTTCAGCTGCAACAGATTTTGGAGATATGGAGGATGCAGCTGGTGGTATTGCAGATAGCACAGGCGATGCGGCAAAGAACACAAAGAAGATGGCAGACAATCTCCAGGGATTTGATAAATTGAATGTTATTAATTCACAAAAAGATTCTGGAAGCGGTGGCAGTGGTTCTGGAGGCGGCGCCGGTGGCCTTCTGGACGATGCGTTTGCAGATGCATTCTCTGAATATCAGTTGGCATGGGACAAGGCATTTGCGAGTATGGAGAACTCAGCTCAAGAATTGGCTGATAAAATCACAAGGGCTTTTCAACGTATTTGGGAAGCTGCTGAGCCGACTAGAGAATCTTTAAAGAGACTTTGGAATGAAGGACTTGCTCGTCTGGGAGATTTTACATGGACTGCCCTAAAAGATTTTTGGAATGAATTTCTGGTTCCTGTAGGAAAATGGACCCTTGGCACCGGACTTCCTATGCTCATTGACAATATAAATGCCTTTTTGATGAAGATTGATTTTCCGGCGATTAATGATGCTCTCCGGAACTTCTGGCAGGCTCTTACTCCGTTTGCAACAAAAGTAGGGGAGGGGCTTATTGAATTTTTCGGGGATTTGCTATCTGTGGGAGCGGATTTTATTAACTTTACGGTTCCTAATGGAATAAACAGCGTTGCAGAAGCATTGAAAAAAATTGACCCTGGGACAGCGGAAAAGATAGGCTATGCTCTTGGTGCCGTCGCAACCGGAATTATGGGATTTAAGACTGTGGATGCGGCGGCTAAAGGTGTAAAAAATGTTTATAATCCATTGCAAAAACTTTTTAAACTCGTAGGCCCTATGAAGTATGTTGCAATTGCAGGAGGGATTGCAGGGCTTGTCATTGCCCTGGATAAGTTTGGCGTGATTGATGTGAATTGGTCTGTTTTAGCTACAGGATTTAAAAATCTGGCTTCGGCGCTTGGGAAATTTGCATCAGGCATTGGTCAAGGACTCATTAATTTTATTAAAGGGATTACACCAATTGTATCGCCAACGCTTGAAACACTGATTAATGGAACTGGAAAGGCCTTTGAATTTATGGCGAAGGTGTTAAATGCGATACCGGAATCCATGCTTTCGGGATTAACTACAGCATTTTTAAGCTTTTTCGCCGCCTTTAAAACTTATGAAATGGTGGTAAAGGCTGGAGGGCTGATAACTGCTTTTGCGAACAATTTAAAGTTTTTTGCTAGTTTACTGCCGGGAATTGTTAATTCTGGACCCATATTAAAGAATTTAGCGGCAGCATTAGGTCCATCTGCATTGGGTGGGATTGCCTTTACTACAATAGCTGGAGGGATTTTGCTGATTGCACAACATATTATGCGGGTTACTGATGAGGCGGCTAAGAGTTCCGCAATAGGTCAATTTTCACAGGCGTTAAGTGATTTGAATGATGAAGTTTCTCAAAAGACTGACCAAATTAACACTAGCCTTGATAATACTAAAAAAGCAATAGAAACAGCAGGCGTAGCCGAAGCGCAAGTGGCGCGGGATTTGGCAAAAGAGTATAACGAGTTATCAGATAAGGCTTCGTTGAGCGCAGATGAAAAAGAAAGGTTGAAACAGGTATCAGTAGAACTTATTGATATTATCCCTGATTTAAAGGGGTATATAAATGAAGAAACTGGGGTTCTGGATATCCAGAAAGAATCACTGGATGCAGTAATCCAGGGATATGAAAGTCTTGCACAAAAGCAGGCAGCGCAAGAATATCTTGTACAGGCTTATAAAGACCAGTATGAAGCGCAGATAAATCTAAACAATGCTCAGAGCGGCTATAACAAGGCATTTAATGAGTATTTATCAAAGGCGGGGCTTGCGCCAGATATAATCAAACAGATTCGAGATAATCAGTTCAATATGAATCAGGCTTGGTTAGATTGGGAAAGAAGTCCCAATGTAGATTTCCCCCAAAAGTATGGTGTTGCGAGTATGGATATTTTGCAAAAAGCCATAAAAGGATTAAACAAAGAAATGGATGAATATTGCGTTGCTTTAGATGATGCACAACAAACACAAATTGATGCAAATGAAAATCTTAAAACCATCAAAACTACAATTGAAGAGAATGACAAGGCATATCAAGAAAATATGAAAGCCATACGGGAAAATAAAATGGCGACAACTGAATATAAGCAAGCTCTAAGTGACATAGCTACTGAATTTTCCAATATTGGGGTAGTCTTATCCGAAAACTTTCTTCAAAATTTGGCTTTGGATGAAAATTTTGATATTTCTTTTTTGAAAAGCTTTTTTGCGTCAATTGCAGAAGGAGTACCTGCTTCTGCAATTGAATTACAAAATGCCTTTACGGAATTAGGAATGTCTTTACCTAAAGAAATGGCAAATGCAATGGAAAATATGGATGCAGAGTCGCAGGCTGGCGTTGCTAAAACGTTAATGTCGATTAAAAGTGGAGTAGAGGTTGAAACGCCAGAGTTAAAATTGGTTTTTGAACAATTAGGTTATGATTTGCCTGATGCTGTTATTGAAAGTATGGCTTCTAAGGAGTCGACAGTGCATTCATCAACTTTAAATTTGCTTGCGAAAATTGAAACAGGCAATAAATTAGTTGAGGGGAATCTGATAGAATTATTTGCAGAGCTGGGTATAAATATAGTAGATGAAGGTCTTATTAAATCAATTAGTGATAAAGAACCAGATGTTCAGATGAGGGCAATAGAATTATTAGCTCAAATACAAGAGGCAGGGGAATCAGAAAGAGTTCCCTTAATTGAGGAATATAATAAGCTCGGAGTTGGCGTAATAGATGAAGGACTTATTGCTTCGCTGAAATCAAAAGAAAGAGACGTTAATACGGCTGGAGTTGAAGTGGTAAAAGAGACCGCTTCTGGAGCAATAGCTGAATCTAAGCGTACAGGAGTTGGTACTTTTGAGGAAGCAGGACAACAGGCTATTGATGGTTATGTAGGCAAATTAACCTCTGGTGGAACAAAAAGAGCACTTGCTGATGCTGGAATAAGTATGGCCCAAACTGTAATTGAAGGGATTAAGAAAGGCCAGGTTTCAAACTCCCCATCAAAAGAGACTGCCAAACTTGGTGGAGATGCTGTTGATGGATATGAAGGGACAATTACATCAAATAAAACTATGACTGGCCTTTTTAGCGCTGGAATGCAGATGGCACAAAAAATGCTTTCTGGCTTACAGAATGGACAGATTTTTAGCGTTATGCAGAATTCAATGGCCCAATTGGCTAAGTCATCTGTGAAAGGATATAACCAAGGATTATCTATTGAAATGGTAAAAACTATCCCCCTGGTTGAAAATTGGATGGATTCTATGAAGTCTGTATTGAATGGGCTTAGTATAGCGCTCCCTGGTTCTGATTTCACCTATACACTTGGAAATGATTTATTGAATCAATATGCCATGACACCGCAGGTATCTTTGCCGAGCTTTAACCCTGGTTCTTTAAGTATGGATTATACGACCGAATTGAGTGCTTCTTTAGCCGGAATAATTGATTATGATAAACTTGGAGAGGCAGTTTATAGAGCACAAAGCAGAGCAATGCAGGAGAATCCTACAGTAATTGGTGATTCAGATATCTATAATGCTACACGCAGAGGAGTATCAAAGCACTTTGCACAGACAGGGAGGACTGGATTTAAAGGAATTGATTAAAGGAATATTGAAAATCCCCTCCCAACATGGTACAATTTGGGTATCATGATAAGGGGAGGGGATTCTAATGAAAAAGGGTATAATGTTTGCGTTTATAGTATCTATGACATTAACAGTAAGTATGCCTGCTTATGCAGGAGAATGGAAACAAGATACTACAGGTATGTGGTATCAGAATGATGATGGTAGTTATCCGGCAAATCAATGGCAAGAGGTTGATGGGAGACAGTATTATTTTGGTGGTGATGGATATATAATGATTAATGCTATTACACCGGATGGAAGCTTGGTTGATGGAAACGGAGCATTAATTGTTTATAATAATGGTTCTTACCAATCCATTTTGGATTATTATACTGTAAAAATAAAGGCAGCAACCCCCGGCTTGATAGCTGAATATAAAGCAGAGGCGGAAAACAATACAAATGGATTAATGGGATTGGCAGAAATATCTAACAATAAAGTCTCAGTATTAGCTGAAATATCCAATGAAGGTGTTGGAGAAATGGCTGAGTTATTATTTAGGATGGGTTCTGGAAAATATAGTGAATATGAAGAGTGGGCAGGAAAACTATTTGATGTGTATTCTGATGAGGCTGATAAAATATATGATGTATACATGAACTCTGCTTTATAGTTAGAATACCGTGTCTGTGTAATGTGTTCTTTTTATAATAGGAGAATAAAATGGCCCTTATAAAATGTCCCGAATGTGGAAAAGAGGTAAGCGATAAGGCGGCGGCGTGTCCAAACTGTGGATTCCCTGTATGCGGAACAAGTGAATGTCAAACTGATTTTATGGTAGGTATATCAACAAATGATTCAATAGTTTTATATTTTAATGAGAAAGTACTGGAGATAGAGCAACATGGGAAAAGCCTTGTCAAAGATAGTTTTTCAAAATTCAGATTAATTGATGTAGTGAAAAACTCAAGGCCAGCTTTTATTATTTCACATAATTCACTTATTAAGCCTATTCTCATAACAAAATGGTCAAATGCTGAAAAATTCAGCCAATTGCAAGCGCACTTAGAAAAAAATGTTGTTAAAGCATCAGTTTCATCTATCGAAAAGAAAACCAAGCATCAAATTAATTGCCCTAAATGCAAAAGCATAAATGTTGAGTATATGGGGGCAGAAGTCATAGGTGCTAAAGCGGATAAAACAAAAACAACAACGAGCTTAAATCTGAATCCATTAAAGCCATTTACCTTATTTAACCATAAAGAAAAGATTGTAAAAAAAGGAAGCGCAGGAATTGATTTCGATAGATGGCGTTGTGAAGAGTGCGGGAAGGTGTTTACAACAATCAAGAAATAAGAGAGGGGGTGCCAATATTGGCACCCTTTGAATATTTACGGCTTGTAATAATAGGTCGATTCATTAGGGTTACTCTCACTGCCTAACGGCTTAACAATATGCTGAATTTTGTGCTCTTTGTCCAGTTTTAGTAATAAGGATAATAATTCCCTGTCGCCTGGAAGCGATAATTCAGTAGCAATTTCCTGGAGGCACAAGGGCCGCGCAGATTTGGATAGTAAATCTAAGATTTTTTCTTCTAAGTTCATTCTATTATTCTCCATATTCTTCTTTTTTGAACGCTTTTTCTGTTAATGCTGTTTTCCTTGTAATTAGTTCATTGATTCTAAATTCCAGATAGGGTCTCAAACAATTTCGTAAAATTTCATACTCTTCATCTTCGAGTTTGTAAAATTTTTTCCCATTAGAGATATAATAGTATCCCTTATTATATTCACAATCCTCGCAAGCGTTCGGCATATTTCCAAGTGTATATTTGTTAATATGTTCCTCCTCTGACAGGGGACAGTCTGGACACAAGTCACAGAAAGAAAATGGAATTATTTCCCATTCGGTTTGAGCCAATAATTCCTGAAAAATGTCCAATTCAGTCCGGGTGAGAAGTAACATATTAGCGTCTATGTTCAATGCTTTAGCTAGATTTTCTAACTGTTGTACTCTGGGAGAGCGTTTTCCTGCCTCATATTGTTGCAATGTAATCACCGCTATATTAGCTCGTTCGGCCAGTTGTTTTTGAGTTAGATTTTGTGATTTTCTATAATATTTTATATTATCGCCTATTGCCATACAATCCCTCCTTCATTCAAGTTAAGTATAACACATTCAAAAAGAATATGCAAATATTGTTTATTGGCTATTGAAATTCAAAAATGAATATATTATAATCCAAAACATATTCATAGTGAATGAGAGGTGATGACATTGAAAGCAAACAGAAGGAAGCTTGAGATTGCAATGGCAAATGCTTGCATGGATACTAAAGATTTGCAGGAATCTACGGGAATGCCTAGGCCGACAGTGAATTGTGTTATTACTGGTCGGAATGTTAGGCCGGCGACAATAGGAAAGGTGGCAAAGGCATTAAGGGTTAATGTAGAAGATATTTTGGAGGAGGAAAGAGAAGATGAACAGCAGAGATGAACTAATAGTAAAGGAAATTAATTTTATGGGCGATACACTCATGGCAGCCAAAGACCGGGACGGTGCAATATATGCTGGTGTAAGTTACATATGCAATGGTATTGGCTTAACAAAATCACAAAAGGATTCACAAGTAGAAAAAGTTCAGAAGGATATGCTTCTAAATAGGGGGTGCCGGAAATTTCCAGCAGGGGTATTCGACGGTAATAATGAGACTGTTGCATTAAAGATGGACTTTATTCCGATATGGCTTGCGAAGATTACCATTACAGCATCAATGAAGGAAAACAATCCAGAATTGGTAGAAAAATTAGTTGAGTATCAGTTAAAAGCTAAAGATGCTTTGGCGGCGGCATTCTTGCCGGGTTGTGGAGAAACAAGCAACAATCAACTGATAGATGCCGCTACTCTAAAAGGGATTGCGAATGCTGGGAATCTCATTGAGCGTGTCATGAGGAATGAAAGAGCAAAGCCATATAAGACCGCAATGGTTCTGGATTCATTGTTTAAGCAAAGCGGGTTATATCTTCCAGAGGATTTTATTGTGGTTCCTGATTATGAACAGATGGAGTTATCCCAGTATACAAACGAATAATTTACAATCGTAAGAAAATTGTAAGAATTAGAGTTATATCATCAAAACAGAAATTTTAGTTAATAAAGAATGTACCACTATATTGTAATTGCGTACTATTACGCATTTGAAAAAATACGATCATAAGACCATTTTGATATGATTCAAAATCATAATTTAAGTAAAGAAAACATGATTTTGGGGTGTTTGACCTAAGAAAGGGGATATGCTATATTGATTGCAGATGATACCTGGCCAGATATCACAGTAAGAAAAAGAGCAATCACTGTAAGTTTGGCGACCTGCGTGATTGCTCCCCATTAGAAACCTATAAACAATAGGAATCCCAACAATATTGTAGAGGATTCCGACCAGTATTGCAAGGAGGAATTTTTGCTATGAAAGAACTGAAAGTTATCGAAAATGAGTTAGTACCAGTATATGAGACAAGTACTGGGGAGAAAGTGGTTTATGGGACGGAGCTTCATGAAGTGTTGGAAGTTAGAAGCAATTACCGTGAATGGATATCAAGGAGATTCACAGATATTGAAGCAATTGAAACTGAGGATTTTGACAGTGTCGAAATTCCGACACTGTCTGGCGGGACACCTAAAAAAGAACATATTATCAAACTTGACACTGCCAAAGAAATGGCTATGTTGGAACGGAATGCAAAGGGAAAACAGGTACGCCGTTACTTTATACAGGTTGAGAAGAAATACAAAGAGAAGGTTAGGAAGCTTTCTGCCACGGAGCAGCTACGCCTCCAGAATCAGGCCATACTGGAAGTGGATGAGAAAGTGGAGGCTGTCAACCAGGATTTACAGCAGTTTAAGCAGGACATGCCTATTCTTGGAATCGAAGAAGATAGGATTACCAATGCGGTAAAGAAAAAAGGGGTGCAGTGTCTAGGGGGTAAACACAGTAATGCATATAAAGACCACTCATTAAGGCAGCGGCTTTACCGTGATATTTACCGTGAGCTATACCGGCAATTTGGAGTTAGTACATATAAGGCTATTAAAAGGAGCCAGTGTGATATAGCAGTTAACATCATCGAAGGTTACGAACCTCCTCTAATTCTGGCAGAGCAAATCACCGATTGTAATGCACAAATGAATTTAAACCAGGAGGTAGCCTGATGGATATCACTCCTATGGTAATGGAACATTTGGAAAAGTTGACAATCACGGAACTGAAATGTATTGAGGCTGCGTTGCTGTATGATATGAAAGAGTCGAATAACGACAGTCCCGGCTTACGAGGCATTTTGGCAGAAATACAGGCACTGGAACAGGCCAGGGTGAAAGCATAGCGAAGAAAAGAACGTCCTTTAAATGAGGGGCGTTCTTTTTTGAGTGGAAGGAGAAAAATTGAGGAATATATACACTACAATAAATAATCCGAATAACTCTCGGCCCATAACCAGGATAATATATAGCATAATAGGCACATTCTTATGCATTATTATGTATAACGGTTCTCCTGATGTAGCAATTTAACAGATTTGATGAAATCATATGATTTATTAATTAGTGCAGCGTCAACAACCGGAACTACCCAGGTAGTAAATGTTGATAATTATCGTGAGATACTACTATGCGCAGCCCACAGCAGTAACGGTACAATATATAATGCGGCTATGATACCAACAGGACTATTTAAAATTACATCTGCAAGTAGTATGTTTAGATGTTCTGGTGGCTCGTTTTTTGCACAATGCTATAATGCCAATGGCACAATAACAGCCAGTGTTAGTGTAGACGGATATTGCGCAAAAATCTACGGTATTAAATAATTATTTTGCTTGAATAATCAGTGTAAATGTAGTACCGCCCCAAGTATTTCCTGTAAAAGTTTTGTATCCTAAAATACCATCATTTAGGTTAAAGGTTACTTCGTAGTTTACACCAGCTGACTGATAATAATTAATGCTTACATAAGTTCCTGGATTACCCACGGGGAATACGCGCCACCCACCCAGTACTGTAGATGCGTATAAAAGCATCCGAAATTCGGTATAAGCAGACAAGTCAATATTAGATACTTGATTTGGAGCACCTCGAAAAATTTCGGTCCATTGGGCAGATACTTGTCCAGCAAGTTCTTCTAAATTGCTACATTTTAAATTACTAAGTTTTATAAATATTCATGCCAAAGTTATTGTCAGAATATTTCTATTATAAAGAAGTTTCATAATTTTCATAAAAATATGTGGTAAAATTTATAGTGAGAGAAGTATGATAACACCTGGGTAATCCCGGGTGTTTTTGTTTGCGAAGAGGGGATGATTATGGCTTTTGAAGGATGGCTATTAAAGATAAATGGAATAGCGTTTCCTACCAGACTTATTGCGGCTGAATCCTTAAAAATTACTCCAGACCAAATAATGGATTTAGACCCATATAGGGATGCGAATGGAGAACTTCATCGAAATGCTCTTCCGCATACTGCGACATCAATAGAATTCACAACAATTGCTTTGTATTTGAAGGATATAGAAATACTAAATTCTTTCTTACCGCATGACAATAGGGTGAGATGTGAAGTCGAATATTGGAATCCCAATACGTCCTCGTATGTTTCGGGGGCGTTTTATATTGCTGATGTACCATATGAATTTTATATGGTTGATGAAGAGAAGAAGGAAATTTTGTACAAACCAATTAAGGTGACATTCACAGAATATTAGGTGGTGATAATAAATGCTGGATATTCCGGAGAGCATAAAGAGTTTATTTAAGGCTGACAACATAACAAAGGACACACAGAGACATTTGAAATTGTATTTTTACAATGAAGATGTACAATTGTTATTTCCGGAGGAATCTCTGTATCCTTCTGATGAATTGTTTCCAATAGACCAAGAACCATGTTATGTGATAGATAATGAACAGGTGCTTACAGAAGCATTGACAATCACTGAAAGCCTATGTGAAAGTGATGATTTGAAATTTGGAGAATGTAATGCAACACAGTTTGAAATCACCGTGGCAGATGTATTGATTGACCTTACCAGCAAAGAATTCATGTTCACTGTTGAAATTGGCGGATACGAAATGGCCATGGGAATTTATCGGGTAAAAAGTTTTATAAGGTTGGAATCGGACCGCAGGAAAAAGAAAATCACCGCCTACAATCGAATGAGAAAATTTCAAACTGATGTCGCTTCATGGTATCAAGGACTGACTTTCCCAATGACGCTAAAATCTTTCAGGGATTCATTATGCGGGCATATCGGAATTGGGCAGGTTGATGTGTCTTTACCACTTGATGACATGTCAATTACAAAGACAATTGAGCCGGAGCAATTGAGTGGATTGAAAGTGTTACAGGCCATATGTGAAATTAATGGGCGTTTCGGACAGGTAGATAAGACAGGGAGAGTAAAATACGTTTCACTTGAGAATGCAAGTCTATTCCCTGCTGAAGATTTATTTCCGGATGAGGATTTATTTCCATCCCAGATGTCGCAGGGAGAGACACTATCTTTTTATAAACAGTCAGAAACCAGTTATGAAGATTATACAGTGAGGCCGATTGATAAGGTCCAGATACGTCAAGAGGAGGGCGATGTTGGTGGATGGTCGCATGAGGAGGGTACAAATTGCTATGTAGTGCAAGGGAATTTTCTGGTATATGGTAAATCAAGTGAAGAATTAAATGAAATTGCAGATGTTGTTTATACCCAGATAAGTGGGCGCTTGTATAGACCATGTAAAATAGCTGGTCCAGCACTTCCTTGGGTTGAAGTAGGGGATGGTATTGTCTGTTATACGACAGATGATGTAATTGAAACCTATTGCCTAAAGCGGACGTTAAAAGGTATACAAGGAATGATGGATACCTATGAAGCTAAAGGAAGCCTTGAACTGGAAGAAACCTCAGGTATTCGTTCAGAGATTATTCAGCTAGAGGGAAAAGCAGCTGTAATAAAAAAATCAGTCGAGGAAGTATCGGTTAAAGTAACCG
>OKFX01000482.1_pt1 | contig 12758 bp, 9 predicted proteins | sample 1633441 | NCBI WGS metagenome assembly OKFX01 (sample SAMN04436775, study PRJEB24849) | human gut metagenome | biome: human gut; feature: NICU; material: stool | host: Homo sapiens | place: USA: Saint Louis, MO | collected 2011-03-21
ACCTTAATTTTTTTCTTTTGATTGTTCCAACGAGCCAATTAGAATTGTTTTACCATCTTCTTGTTTAATTAATTTTTGTTTCATTAAATGGCCTAAGGCGCGTTTAAATTGAGCTTTACTAATGCCAAAGGTTTGTTTAATTTCATCAGGGCTTGATTTATCGGTGAAAGGAATTTGGTGATCGTTTGCTCTTTCTAAGAAAGTTAGAATCATTAACGCATCATCGCTGATTACTTCATGACTTCTTGGTTTTAATGAAAGATTCAATACGCCGTCCGGCCGCACGCCAATCACACGCCCCACTACTTTTTCACCTAAACGTGGTTCCTGGAATCGTTCAGAAGGATGGATAAATCCAATGTATAAATCATCAGTTAAAATATACGTTCCTGCAAGTTTCAGACGATACACATGCCCGGTTAAGTTTTGGTTTTGCATTTCAGCATTCCCACGTTTTGCCATTGCTTTAAAGACTTTTTCATCTGCTAATTCGCCCCAAATGCGGTCTTTACTGTCCACTTTTAAAGTAACCATTACTCGGTCTTCTTTTTTAGGCCAAAGTTCCCGCATGGTTGGTAATTCATCCAACGAAATAACGACATCTTTATCTGGTAAGCCAACATCCACAAAGACACCTAAATCACGTCTCGTTCCTGTGACAGTACCAAAGCCATAGCTACCAATGCGCACAGTAGGAATTGTAGTTGTCAGTGCTGGCTCTTGTTTTTGATTTAAATAACCAAAGCCTTCTACAGCCTCTCCTATGGCATGCGTACCTTCTTCTTTTTTTAAACGGAATGTGATGCCATTTTTTTGAACAAAATAAAATTGTTCATTTTCATCGACCACAATGCCGGTAAATGTTGTTGCTAGTAATTCTCTCATTTATCATTAACTCCTCAAGGAAAATCAATCGAACAAAAGATTTCCGCTTTTGTTCGATTGTTTCTATTTTCTTTTATTGCCCTGCATTACGAGAAGCGTTCCCTTTGAACCAACCTGTTTTAGCATTGATTGTAACTAAATACATGTGAACATTTTTCTCTGTAGTACCTTCTAATAATTTTGATTGATTGTTTGTTGCATAAAGATTGTAGTAACCTTCGCCATTCACAATTTTGGCAGGTTCTAAAGAATATCCGCCAGGAACCACATAGCCACGAGCAATCACTGTGTCTAAGACTTTTTCTTTCACACCTGGTGCCCATGTCCACGCTGGATTGCTACTATCAGCGATATCGGCAGCATCTGGCGCATAAAGCGGACTAGTGTAAACCCCGTCACTATTCGGCGCCGTGTAGCCATTCGCTTCTGTTTTTGCTGTTTCTTCCTTCTTAGCGTTCTCTTTTTTTGCGGCAGCAGCTTGTTTCGCTTGTTCTTCTGCTTGTTTCGCTTGTTCTTCTGCTTGTTTTGCTTGCTCTGCGGCAGCTTGTTCTTCTGCAATTCTTTTCTGTTCTTCTTCAACCTTGGTTAACGCTTGGTCAGCTGTCGTGACTTGTTTGACCAGTTCTTTTTTCAGCTTATCACTTGTTACTTTATCTACTTCTGCCTTAGCCGCTTGATACGTGTCTCGATTCAGCTGATTGGTAGTTTTTCCATCTTTATAAATGACCTCAACCGCTTTTTTAGCTTTTTGTAATTGGTTGTATTGTTGGTTCGCTTGATCGATTGCTTGGTTCATCAATTGGTCAAATGGATCATTTCCTGTTAATTTCTTTACGGAAATTGGTTGATCAGCAGCTAGAATCGCCGGTTTCAACTCATTGCCATTGACAATCGGCGCCTCAAATAATTGGTTGATTTGTTGAATGGTTTGTTGCTTCTCTTTCAATGTTTGAATTTGTTTATTTAATTGAGAATACTCTTCTGAATCTTTAATTTCCGCGACTTGTTTTGAGAGTTTTTCTGGACTAACAGTCACCATATCGGGTTTAATAAAAACTTGCTCCTTCGTGGTATAAAAGGCTGCTAGTTCATCTTTCAGCGTATCTGTTTTCTTGGTTAGTGCCGCCGCCTCTTGTGCGGCAGCTTTTTGCGTTTGATCATGATACGCCCAAGCACTACCTCCAGCTAATAAAACAACCGCAAGCGCAACGAAAGCCACTTTTTTTGATGATTTCTTCGGAGCAGGCGCTGGTTGAGCATTCCCAGTTTCATTCATCGGTGGTATCACACCTGAATCTGAAACTTTTTCCTCGGTTGCATCAGCTTCACTCGGTGCTTCTAGCGATGCTGCACTTGTTAACCCTTCTTCAGAATCTGAAATGGATTCAGTTGGTGTTTCGGCTTGGGTTAATACTGCCTCACCGCTGTTTTCTAACTCTTGGGTCTCTGCTGTTTCTTCTGATGGATTTTCAGACATTTCTGTACCTGCTCGATGCGCTTGAATATAAGCTTGCAAAGTTTCGTTTGGTGTTACATCTTGATCTTCTATCGGTGGTTGTGAAAAAATTTCTTCTTCAGAAGTGGTAGAGATAACTTCAGTTCCTGAAATCTCTGTTAAAGCTTCCTCTTCAGACTTCACCGTCTCAGATACCTCAGCTGTTTCTGCTTCAACAATAGTTGTTTCTTCCGTTGTTTCTTCTAAATTAACTGCTTCGTCCGTTGCTAGTTTTTCTTCTGTTGAATGAGTAGGCGTCTCTTCTGTCGCTGGTGTCGACTCCTCCACCGAATCATGAGTCTCCTCACTAGCCCCTTCTTGAAGCGATGTTTCTAGACCAGAAACATCCTCTGAATCAGAGACTATTAAGTTATCTTCTGTTGACTCTTCTTTTTTGTCATCATTACTTTCTTCTTCTGGTGATTCGCCAAACAGTTCCATCACATGGCCTAAGCTCATATCTTTTAACTCAGACCATTCAATATTCTCATTTAATTGATCTTCGTGTTGTTCATTTTCCTGTGTTTCAAAATCTATATTTGTTGAAGTCGTTTCCGCTTCTTCTTTATCAACTGTTGTGTCAGTTAGTGAATAGCCACATGTTGGGCAGGTCGTTAATTCTGCATCGAATTCGTTCCCGCACTTCGGACATTTTTTTGTCATTCTTCCGCCTCACATTCTGCTAATATTCCATTACTTCTAATTTACCACAACTTGCGCCTTCTTCCAATAACTAGCAATGACATTTAGAGACTTTTTAAAAATCAAAAGCGGCTCTTCTCGCATGCACGAAAAGAGCCGCTAAACGGTATGTTTATTCTAAAAAGTCTTTTAATTGTTTTGAACGAGAAGGATGTCTTAGTTTTCTTAACGCTTTTGCTTCAATTTGACGAATACGTTCGCGAGTGACACCGAAAACTTTTCCGACTTCTTCTAGCGTACGTGTCCGACCATCATCTAAACCAAAACGTAAACGTAAAACATTTTCTTCACGGTCTGTTAAAGTATCCAGAACATCTTCTAGTTGTTCTTTTAACAATTCGTAAGCTGCATGTTCAGCAGGACTGGTAGCATCTTGGTCTTCAATGAAATCACCTAAATGTGAATCATCTTCTTCACCAATTGGTGTTTCTAAAGAGACTGGCTCTTGTGCGATTTTTAGGATTTCACGAACTTTTTCTGTTGGTAAATCCATTTCCGCACCAATTTCTTCTGGCGTTGGTTCTCTACCTAAATCTTGCAATAGTTGGCGTTGAATCCGAATCAATTTATTGATTGTTTCAACCATGTGAACAGGAATTCGAATCGTTCTAGCTTGGTCCGCAATTGCCCGCGTAATCGCTTGACGAATCCACCAAGTAGCATACGTAGAGAATTTGAATCCTTTACGGTAATCAAATTTTTCAACAGCTTTCATTAAGCCCATATTACCTTCTTGAATTAAATCCAAGAATTGCATACCACGACCTACATATCGTTTGGCAATTGAAACAACCAAACGTAAGTTAGCTTCTGCTAAACGTTGTTTTGCTTCTTGATCGCCTTCTTCAATTTTAAGTGCCAATTCAACTTCTTCTGCGGCAGTTAATAATTGAACGCGCCCAATTTCTTTTAGGTACATACGCACGGGATCATTAATTTTAACACCTGTTGGCGCAGATAAGTCTTCTGCTTGGGCCTTTTCCGCTTCTTTTTCATCTTTTTTCAAGCTATGTTCACTTGGGTCTCCATTTTCATCGACCACGCTGATACCAGCATCTTCAACTTTTTGGATCAATTTTTCCATAGCTTCTGCATCCAAAGTATACGGTGTGGCTAATTGATTCGCTAAATCATCATAAACCACTGTTCCTTTAGGCTTGTTTTCTTTGATAAATGCTGCCACTGCAGCTTCATATTTTTTACTTGTTTCTTTTTCCATGAAAGAAGGCCCCCTTCATTTTTCGGTTCACGCTTGAAATAACTGATAAATCACTGGGACTTATCAAAATAAAATGAACAAAACGCTTAGTTCTATTCATTATATTGCTTAAGTAAATGTTCATTGAGCTTTAAGCTGTCGAGCCAATTGGATAATCTCCATTGTTAATTCGGCTTCAAGCTGTTGGTTGCCCACTCGTTTTGCTTCTTGCTGTTGAATCTTTTTCTGCTCAATTGCCTCTGCAATACTTGATAAGGCAATTACATGTAATAAATCGGCAACTTCTCGCTCAGAGCTTTCTTCTGATAAATTCTGATACGCAATTTCAATTGCTAATTGTTTGGTTTGATTATCTTGCAAGAAATTAATAAAATCGGCAATGTCGAAACTTTGATGCAGTGTCGCATAACTTTCTAGCAAGAAATATAATTCTTGGTATTCATCATGAGCGAATGAAAAATCTGGCAATTGTTGAACGGTTTGCCGTACTCCTTGTTCATTCATTAAACGAAATAATAAAGAACGTTCTGCTTTTTGAACTTGGGTTAACGGTAACTTGTTCTGGACGTGATTCTCTTCAAAAACAGGTTCTTCCATTGGTGGTGGCATCATTTCATCTTGATAAAATTGTTGCCTTTCTTGTCGTTGGACTGAACGTTGCTCTTGCTTCAATTGATTGAATTGCTCTTCCAAACTATGAACAGAAAGTTGAAATTCCTGAGCAATTTGGTTTAAATAACGATCACGTTCCAAGGGAGATTGAACATTGGTTAACTCCCGTAACAATTCGTTCACATAATCCAATTGTTCTTTTTCGTTATTCATGTTTCTAGTTAACCGATGATAGTTCATTTTAAAACTAAAAACTGTTTCTCGGCCATGATTGGCTAAATTTTGAAAAGCTTCTGCGCCATATTTCCGCACATATTCATCAGGATCCAGCTTTTCAGGGATGCTGACAATACTCAAGTCAAAATGACTGTTTTCTTGCAATAATTGAATCGCACGGTTTGTGGCTTGAACACCGGCATTATCGCCATCGTAACAAATAACTACTTCCTTAGCGACCCGTTCCAAACGCCGAATTTGTTCATTGGTCAAACTAGTCCCCATTGAAGCCACCCCACTTTTTACGCCTGATTGCCAAGCAGCGATAACATCCATGAATCCTTCAAAAAGCAAGACTGTATTTTCTTTACGAATTTCTTTTCTGGCTTTATCAAAGTTAAACAGCGTTTCTCGCTTATTAAAAAGTGTTGTTTCAGGACTATTCAAGTATTTAGGCATCTCATCCCCTGGAAAATCAGCTGTTTTTAACAAGCGACCAGAAAAGGCGATGACATTGCCTTGGGGATCATTAATTGGAAACATGATTCGTTGATAGAAACGATCCAAAAACGTACCGTTATCTCTTTGGACAAACAGCCCAGAAGGCTCAAAAAGCGTTTCATCCAATTGTTCATTTTTAAAAACTTGACTTAAGAAATCACGTTTTTGCGGCGCAAATCCAATTTGAAAGGTCTCAATTAGTTCTTGTGTTAACCCCCGCTCTAATAAATAGTTTAATGCGGGTTCGCCAATTTTAGTATTCACTAAAATATGATGGTAAAGTTCTGCGGCTTTACTATGCAGTTGTAACAAACTCCGTCTTTGTTGGTTTTCTGGGGTATCCGCTACTTCACGCGGCTCTGACCAATCAAAGTCCACAGATAAATGTTCCAAATCTGCAACACGTTTCACGGATTCTGGAAAACTAATGCCTTCAATTTCTTGCAAGAAATTAAAAACAGTTCCACCTTTCCCGCAGCCAAAACAGTGAAAAATTTGTTTGTCTTCTGCTACTGAAAATGAAGGGGAACGTTCTTCGTGAAACGGACATAAACCCATATAATTTTTACCGGATTTTTTTAACTGGACATACTGCCCAATAATATCTACTATATTCGTTCGGTGACGAACTTCCTCAATGACTTCCTGAGGAATGCGTTGTGCCATTGTCCTCACCTCCTAAGAATAGCATTGTGCTAACTCATGTGATTGACCGTTTAAAAAACGCACTGTCATTTCAGTGCGAATTCCAATGGACACATTTACACATGATTTATTGTATCACATAATCTCTGTTTTTCAAGTATCTTGTTTCAACTCAACAAAAAAAGAAAGTATCTAGGACAAAAGTCATCCTGACTCCTGCCCCAGACACTAACTCTTAAAATAATCAGTTAAACATCAAACTTGCTCCGACTTCCTTCAAGATTTAAAGAAGAACTGCATTTCTGGAGACGAATGCTTTTAGCTCAACCTCCGCTTTTTATAAATCTTTAATTGTTTTTCCAGCACGTTTCATTTGTACGAAACCAATTGTTACACGCACTACAATATTAATGGCCATCATAATAAAGAAGAGACCCATTGTTTGCGAAGTTAAGAAACCAATTTCTAAAATGTTGTGGAATAACATAGCTGCTACATAAATACCAATAATGGTACTGAAAACCAAGAAAATGCGTAATGGATTTAAAGGCAGACATGCTCGAACAACAGCCATACAGCTAATTCCAACTAATAAATAATACATTAACGTCGTGGTGTCTAAAGAAGAAAATCCTTGATTTTGTCCAATCAGATAAACAGCAATGATATTCACTACAACTAAAAGCGCATTAACAGACGCATTTTTCAAAGCCGTTGGTAAAAACTTCCCGACAACTTTTCGTTTGTCCCCTTCGAAAGATAAGAAGAAAGCAGGATACCCTTCAATTGCTAAATCAATCAAGGTCACTTGAATCGGAATGAACGGGAACGCAATGGCCGTTAAGGCACAAATGATTGAGAGAATAAACGAATAAATCGTTTTAATGAAGAAAACGCTGGAAACTCGAGTTACATTATTTACCACACGCCGTCCTTCAAACAAGACATCTGGTAACGTTGTAAAATCAGAATCTAGCAAAACTAGATTAGAAATTTGCCGAGTAGCGCCATCTCCTTCTGCCATAGCGATACTACAATCCGCTTCTCGTAACGCTAAAACATCGTTGACCCCATCGCCGGTCATCGCCACCACATGCTCTGTGTCTTTCAACTCACGTACAATGGTTCGTTTTTGCTGAGGCGATACACGTCCGAACACTGTGTATTGCTGAACCGCTTCACGCACTTCTGCTTCTGTCGTTTTGGTCGACAAATCAATATAAGACTCATAACCGGGTAGCCCAGCACGACGAGCAATATTTGAAACAGTCACCGGATTATCACCAGAAATTACTTTTAAGTCGATTCCTTCTTCTTTTAGATAAGCCAGTGTTTCTTTGGCATTTTGGCGAATTGGATCGTCAATTTCTAGAATTGCTAATGGCTCTAAATAAGGCATTTTGGTTTCGTTTAACGGTTGTTGTTCCGCAATGGCTAACATCAAGACGCGATAACCATTCTCTTGTGCTGTAAAAACAGCTTCTGGCAACCGACTATCGTCTACCAAACGCTCAGGAGCCCCTAAATAAACTGTCCCAATTTCTGGAAATTCAATAGCCCCCCATTTTCGTTCAGAAGAAAAAGCCAAGACTTCTTTTGCGCCCAATCGATTGGATACTTCATAATGATCACGAATTGCTTGCATTGTAATATTATTATCCGTACTTTCAGATAGGTAGCTTCCGATAATCTGCGGGAAGAGTTCTTCATATTTGTCATGCAAGATAATCGCCTTTTGCACTTTCATTTTACCTTCTGTAATCGTTCCAGTTTTATCTAAACACAAAGTGTCCACATGGGCCAATGTTTCAATTGAGTACATATCTTGTACTAGAATACGTTTTTTGGCTAACTTAATGACACCTGTTGTCAGCGCAATACTAATTAATAGTACTAATCCTTTTGGTAACATCCCTAACAAAGCAGCTGCAGAAGCAACAACAGATGTTTTAATGCCAGCATCTCTTAACCAAAAAGCTTCAACAAATAAAATAATCCCTAGAGGAATAATCACCCAACTTGTAAATTTAGAGACTTTACGAATCGAATTGACTAACTCTGATTGAATTGGTTTATGCACTTTGGCTTCTTGGGTGATTTTCACAGCATAGTTTTCGGCACCAACGTGGATAACACGGGCATAGGCTTGTCCGCTAACAATGAAACTTCCAGAAAGCAAGGTATCGCCGATTTCCTTTTCAATTAAATCTGATTCACCTGTTAACAACGCTTCATTCGCTTCGACTTTACCGTCAATAACTTCCATATCAGAAGGAACTTGTTCCCCTGCAGAGATAATAACAATATCTTCCATAACTAGTTCTTTTGTATCAATTTCTTGTTGTACGCCATTTCGAACAACATGAACATTTTCTTTTGCCACAATAGATAATTTTTGAACTAAATTACGGGCATGAATTTCTTGGAAAATCCCGATTGACATGTTCACAATAATAATCGCTAAGAAAGCCAGATTGGAATACGCTCCGACAAATAGTAAACAAACAGCGATTGCAAAGTTTAAAAAGTTGAATAACGTCATGACGTTATCAAAAATAATATCTTTTGTAGATTTTGCTACATTTTCCTCATAATTATTTTGAAGGCCTAACTCTTTCTGCTTGGCAACTTCTTCTGTACTTAACCCTTTTTTCAGGTCGACTTTATTCAACATCCAGCTCTTTCCCTACCTTTTCAATTAATCAGTTACATCCCTTCTAGTTTACTTGCATTTTCATGAAACTGCAAGAAAAGCCTAAAAAATTCCTGTAAGTTGAAAGAATTCTTTAGACTTTTCTCGTTTTAATTTAACTTTTCAATAAACCAACGATTCATTTTGACAATTTCCGCATAGAACATATTGCCACCATTTTGATAAAGGTAACCACCATTGTAAACTAACGCTTGCCAACGATAATAACGATATTTCGTATTTTGGTCATTTCCTAGCAACGGTGAAAGGACTTCTCTTGAATATTCTTCTGCTAACTCTGTCGTGTGTTTCCCGCCGCGTTCTTTAACAAACTGAATATAATCCAGTCCATAATTATATGCTTGTACGCCTGTCCACTCATCACAGCCAGCTTCTTTTGCTTTCGCTAACGCTTCCGCGAGAAATTTGACGCCATGTGCGATACTTTCCTCTGGTGTTTCAATCACTTCTTGTTGTCCATAAACACTTTCACTGCTCTGCATAATATCGCCAGATTTCCCTTTAGATTCTGTATAGATAATCGCTAAAGCTAATGTTTTGTATTCAGGTATTTTATTTTTTTTGACTTCTGCTTCTACTTGTTTTTCAAAGGTCATTACCGTTTCAACATTTTGATGTATTTTATAGCCAAGATAGCCAAGACCAGCAACTAAACCAACAAACAAAAGTAGCATGATTTTATAAATTATTTTTCTTACTCTACGCATCGAATCATCCAAACTTTTTCTTTTAAGATACGTTCTATGTTACTTGAAATAACTGAAAAAAGCGAAGTTTTTGTTACTTCTTTAGTTTTATTTAATAAAAGTAACTTTTTTGTGAACAAACCGTAACTTCGCAAGATTGAACGTTTTCACCTAGAATAGAATAACAAGTAATTTTCTTCTATTGACGCTTATTTATTGCATCAAAAAAGCCCAGATAAGAATGAACAAAATTCTTTTCTAGGCTTGACTTTATACAACTTATCTATTCTTTTAACAAACAGTCAAATGTTTTATGGAATTTTTTTCCCAGTCATTTCTTCATAGTCTCTACTCATCATTTTCCAAGCTTTTTCAATATCTTCATCTAATCCAAATAATCCGCTTCTACCAACAATATAAATATCAGGTCCTGCAGCATCAATTCGCTTAAATGAATTTCTATTCGATGAGCCATCCATTTCAATTACATAACGATACCCTTTTTCTTCACGTAAATTACGAAGAGCAACAATTTTATCAAGTGTTCCTTCAATAAATCGCTGGCCAGCAAAGCCTGGATCAACGGTCATGATTGTGATTTTATCCAACAATTCAATATATGGAAAGATTGATTCAATAGGCGTTTCGGGATTAAGGACGATCCCTGTTTTAAGATTAGCATTGTGAATTTGGTCAATTAGGCGAAATGCTAGACCATCTAAAACCTCTGCATGCATACAAATCCATTCACATTTGATATCTACTAGTTGTTGTACCCAAAAGCTTGGATTCGTAACCATTAAATGGGCAGATACTGGGAGCTTCGAAATTTTTCTTAACTCCTCAATAAACCACGGAGATAATGTAATGTTTGGCACATAGTGACCATCCATAATGTCTATGTGATACGAAGCAACATGATCATTCAAAAAGGTGATTTGTTGTTTAAACTTGTCCAAATCCATCGTCATTAGTGACGGAGAAAATTCAACTTTGTTCATTCTAATTTTCAACTCTTTCTATCTGATTATTTGGTTGATGTTTTTGAAAATTTTTCTAACTCGTTATATTCAGACGTTGACACATCTCTGACAGGCAATATAAATTGCATTAATTTTGTTGCGCTTTTTCATTTTGTTTAGAAAATCTGAATATCTTCCAAGTTTATCTCCTCTTCTTCTTTTTCTACTAACGCTTCCATATCTTTCTCAGTTACATCTTTCTTAATAATAGCTAAAACTAAACCGGTAACCACAGCGTTTACAACAATTGCAATAATGCCAGCCAGCGGTTTTCTCATTGTTGGAATCATTAAAACACCGCCAAATGGAACTGTCGCATCTGCCCCTAAGATCATTGTTGTTGCGCCACCCACGAAGCCGCCAATCGCTGTAGCAATGACTCCTCGGACAATATCATTCATAACTAAAGGAATAACACCTTCAACAATGTTAATCACTCCCATTGGTACGGCAGACTTTAACGTTTCAACTTCTAGTTTTGTATAAATATTTTTTCTAAATAATTTAGCAAAGAAGAAAGCTAATCCAAAGCCTATTGGCGTTGCTGTATTTACTAATTGCAATGCTGTAATTGGTCCATTAAGTCCTTCCGCTTGCATTGTCAAAACAAAGGCAAAAACAGTTTTGTTAATGGGTCCGCCATAGTCTATACCACTTAATAAACCAATTACACCACCAAAAATTAATAATGACGAGTTACCTAAGCTATCTAAAAAGTTCGTTAATAATGAAGTAAATGCCGTTATTGGGGTCCCGATAATATATACCATGATTAATCCACCAGTAATTGAGGTTAAAAATGGAATAATTAATGTTGGCATTAACCCTCTCGCCCAGTTTGGTAATTTCACATATTTTAAAATAGCTAATACAAGATATCCTGCCAAGTAACCACCTAAGATACCACCAATAAAGCCAGCGCCAACTGCATTCGCAGTTAAACCAATAATAAAGCCCGGAGCAATTCCAGGTTTACCAGCGATTGAAAAGGAAATGCCAGTAGATATAACAACCGGCAGTAAGCCTAAGCCAGCGCCACCCATAGTAGCTAAAGCATCCCAAAGCGAAAATTCACCTGGCACCAAGGTTCCTTGACTTGAGCCACCAAACCCCATACCAATTGCAATTAAAAAGCCAGCGCCACAGACAATTGGAATTAAATATGAGATTGCTGTTAATAAATGACCTTTAAGATTTAACTCTTTTAGTTTTTTCATTTTTATCCTCCTAAACATTGTTCTTTTCATTTTATTTTCTATTTAAAAAAATTACTGTTGTGGATTCTTCTGTAGAAAATATCCACAATATGCTGTCTCTGTAATTTCATTAAGAGAATGCCTTCACTACATCCTCTGGCGATTTTGATTGAAGGAATTCTCTCACTACTTCATCATTTCCGAGTTTTCTGGCAAACAATGATAATAGTTTAAGATGGCTAGTTGTTTCTTTATGATCATTACCCACAGCAAAAAGAATGATTCCTTTTACGCCATTATCATCTAAAGATTCCCAAGGAATTTCTGTACTATTAATACCAATGGCCACGCCTATTTTTTTTACATACGCACTTTTGCCATGTGGAATGGCTAGATAGTTTCCGATGCCTGTTTGGCCTTCCGCCTCTCTATCATAGATATCTTTTATAAAACCTTTTTCCTCTGAAATATTGCCATTTTCAAGCAAAAGATTGGCTAATTCTTTTAACGCTTCCTCTTTTGTATTTACATTCATATTCGTTTTAACGGTTTTTAAGTCAATGATATCCTTTACTTCCATTACAATTCCTCCTAGAAGATTACTTTTCTTGTGTCATAACTTCTTCTGCTTTTTCAATTAGTTTAGTGGGTGATTTTACAGCAACTTCTGTAGGTACTTGAATGATTCGTTTCCCATCAAAACGCTCTCTTCCAGAAATTTTTACATCAATGGCTAATATAACAATGTCCGCTTCCTTAATTTGTTCATCCGTTAGTTTGTTTTCAATCCCAATGGTCCCTTGTGTTTCTACATGGATCTCAACTCCTGCTTTTTTTGCAGCGTTCTCCAATTTTTCTTGTGCGAT
>OKFX01000485.1_pt1 | contig 12677 bp, 11 predicted proteins | sample 1633441 | NCBI WGS metagenome assembly OKFX01 (sample SAMN04436775, study PRJEB24849) | human gut metagenome | biome: human gut; feature: NICU; material: stool | host: Homo sapiens | place: USA: Saint Louis, MO | collected 2011-03-21
ATTATCAATGTACGCCTGGACCGCGTCTATCACCTCGCCCAGGTTGTGGGGCGGAATGCTTGTGCTCATGCCCACGGCAATGCCCTCCGCCCCGTTGATTAACAGGTTGGGGACCCTGACAGGAAGCACCTCCGGTTCCTTTTCCGTCTCGTCGTAGTTGGGCACAAAATTCACGGTTTTATCCAGATCTTTAAGGTAGACCTCCTCCGCAAACTTCTCCAGACGCGCCTCCGTGTAACGCATGGCGGCTGCCCCGTCCCCTTCTAAGGAGCCGAAGTTGCCGTGTCCGTCCACCAGGGCCATGCCCTTCTTAAAATTCTGGCTCATGACAACCAGTGTCTCATATATGGAGCTGTCGCCGTGGGGATGGTACTTACCCATGGTATCGCCCACGATACGCGCCGATTTCCTGTGGGGCTTATCGTGGTCCAGATGGAGCTCCCTCATATCATAGAGAACCCGGCGCTGTACCGGTTTTAAGCCGTCCCTGGCATCAGGGATGGCCCTTGCAGTGATGACGCTCATGGAATAGTTCATGTAGCTTCTCTGCATTTCCTCACTGTATTCAGTCCGTAATATCTTTTCAGCCATGTTCTAATTGTCTCCTGTCTATGCGTCAATCTCCGCCTCGTCCGCATGCTCATAAATGAACTGGCGGCGGGGTCCCACCTCGGTGCCCATGAGCATCTCGGTTATCTCCGTAGCCATCCTGGCATCCTCTATCTCCACCCGCTTAAGGACCCGGCGCTCCGGGTCCAGCGTGGTCTCCCACAGCTGCTCCGCGTCCATTTCACCCAGACCTTTGTAGCGCTGCAGCGTAAAGTCGCCGGTATGGGTTTTCCTGTAACGCTCCAGCTCCTTTTCATCGTACAGATACTGTTCCTCCCCCCGCTTGGGAATCACCTTAAACAAGGGCGGCATGGCAATGTACACATGACCGTCATAAATCAGTTCCGGCATAAAGCGGTAAAGGAAGGTGAGAAGCAGGGTGTCGATATGGCTGCCGTCCACATCGGCATCGGTCATCAGGATGATTTTGTCATAGCGCAGCTTGGTGATGTCAAAGTCATTGCCGTATCCTTCCGAAAAACCGCAGCCGAAGGTATTGATCATGGTCTTGATTTCCGCATTGGCCAGAACCTTATCCATGGACGCCTTCTCAACATTGAGGATTTTTCCCCTGATGGGCAGGATGGCCTGATACTGGCGGTTCCTGGCAGTCTTGGCAGAGCCGCCGGCGGAATCTCCCTCTACAATGAATATCTCACACCGGGAGGCGTCCCGGCTCTCGCAGTTTGCCAGCTTGCCGTTGCTGTCAAAGGAAAATTTGGACTTGGTCAACATGTTGGTCTTGGCTTTTTCCTCAGCCCGGCGAATCTTGGCTGATTTTTCCGCACAGCCAATGACTCCCTTTAATACCTCCACGTTGCGGTCAAAATAAAGCTGCAGCTCGTCCCCTGTCACCGTGAACACGGCCTTGGTGGCGTCGGCGCTGGCCAGCTTAGTCTTGGTCTGTCCCTCAAAGATGGGGTCAGGATGCTTTACCGCGATGACGGCCGTCATGCCATTCCTTGTATCGGCTCCTGTAAAGTTGGTGTCCTTATCCTTTAAAATGCCGATTTCCCTGGCATAGCTGTTAATCAGCGCCGTGAATTTGGTCTTGAAGCCGGCCAGATGGGTGCCGCCCTCCTGGGTAAAGATGTTGTTGCAGAAGCCCAGTATGTTCTCCTCAAATGTGTCCACGAACTGGATGGCGGCCTCCACCTCCACCTTGTCCACGGTTCCCTTGAAATAGATGGGGTCGTGTACCGGCGTTTTGCCGGAGTTCAGTTCCCGCACATAGGCAACAATGCCCTCCGGCTCATGGAAGGCCACCTTCTCTCCCTCTCCGGGCCGCTTGTTTTCATAATAAAGGGTCAGGTTGGGATTTAAGTATGCTGTTTCGTGCAGGCGGCTCTTAAGCCAGTCCGCCTTGAAACGGGTTTTCTCAAATATATCGCCGTCAGGCAGGAAATTGATGCAGGTACCGGTCTCCCTTGTCTTTCCAATCACAGGGAGAAGTCCGTTCTCCAGCTTGATGACAGGACGTCCCTTTTCATATTCATCGTGATAGATGCAGCCGTCCCTGTAAACCTTAAGGTCCATATGGGCCGACAGGGCATTAACTACGGAGGAACCCACACCGTGAAGTCCTCCGCTGGTCTTATAAGCGTCGTTATCGAATTTACCGCCTGCATGAAGGGTGGACAGTACGATTCTGGCCGCTGATATGCCCTTTTTGTGAAGCCCCACCGGAATACCGCGGCCGTTATCACGGACCGTGCAGGAACCGTCGGCTTCCAATGTCACCCACACACTGCTGCAGAATCCGGCCAGGTGCTCATCCACCGCGTTATCAATGATTTCATAAATCAGATGGTTTAACCCCTTGGAGCCCACACCTCCTATATACATACCAGGACGCTTACGGACCGCCTCCAATCCTTCCAGCACCGTAATACTGTCCGCGTTATATTGTTCCTTTGCCATTCTATTCCTCCATATTGCTATGTACAGATGCGTACATATGTTTCGTCTTATAGTATTAAACCATATTTAGATTGTTTTGGCAAGTTCCGGCCATGAGAAATTCCCGTATGCATACGGATTCTCTTTAGTATTCGGAAGGTCCGGGAAAAAATCCGGACTCAATTCATAGAAATACACAGAAATCATTACGGATTTTTACAAAAATATGAAAATACACTTGAATTTTCCAAAATACATGATATAATATCAGTGTTGTGCAGATGTAGTTCATCGGTAGAACACCAGCTTCCCAAGCTGGGGAGGCGGGTTCGATTCCCGTCATCTGCTTTTAAGGCCCTGTGTGTGCAGGGCTTTTTTGCTGTCCTAAATACGTTTTTTTATCTTCTGCTTTTTCTTTCCGCAAGACAATAACAGGCCGCCCGGTCCGCTGTGGCCGGGCAGCCTGTTATTGTTATAATCCATCTTTTCATTTTTTGCTTTTTCTATTCTTATCCTTCATGAAATCCGGCTTTCTACAGCACCTTATCCAGAAAGCTCCTGGTCCGTTCCTCCCTGGGATTTCCAAACACTTCATCCGGGGTCCCTTCCTCTACAATGTAGCCGTCATCCATAAACACCAGCCGGTCCGCCACTTCCCTGGCAAATCCCATCTCATGGGTAACCACCACCATGGTCATGCCGTCGGCTGCCAGCTGTTTCATGACCTCCAGCACCTCGCCTACCATCTCAGGATCCAGGGCGGATGTGGGCTCGTCAAACAGCATAATGTCCGGATTCATGGCAAGGGAACGCGCGATGGCCACCCTCTGCTTCTGTCCGCCGGAGAGCTGTCCCGGATAGGCCTCCGCCTTGTCCGCCAGCCCCACCCGGGCCAGCAGTTCAAGGGCCTTCCTGCCGGCTTCCTCTTTTCCCATAAGTTTTAATTCCGTGGGAGCCAGTGTAATGTTCTCCTTCACCGTCAGATGAGGGAACAGGTTAAAATGCTGGAACACCATTCCGATGTTTTCCCGCACTTTGTTGATATTGGTGTTAGGGTCGGATATGGGATGGCCGTCCACCACCACATGGCCGGATGTAATCTTCTCCAGGCGGTTCAGACACCGCAGAAACGTACTTTTGCCGGAACCGGAGGGGCCTATCATGCATACAACTTCCCCCTCTCTTATCTCGATGCTGATATCCTTGAGGACTTCCAGCTTTCCGAAATTCTTTTTCAGGTTATGGACTGAAATCTTATTTTCCATAGGACACTCTCCTCTCCACATACTTGGCAATCCTGGACAGAATCGTGCAGACTACCAGATAAAACAGGGCCACGCAGATCCAGATGGGCATAACCATGGAAGCGGAATTGGCCGCAATAATCTTGCCGTTCTGGGTCAGCTCCCTGGGTCCGATGACAGACACAAGGGATGTATCCTTCAGGGAGATGATAAACTGGTTGATGATGGAGGGCAGCATGGTCCTGAATGCCTGGGGCAGAATTACCTTGCGCATGGCCTTGCCGTAGGAAAGTCCCAGGCTTCTGGCTGCTTCCATTTGTCCCTTGTCAACAGCCTCAATTCCTCCGCGGATGATTTCCGCCATATAAGCGCCTGCATTAAGGCTCAGGGCCACGCAGCCCGCCGTAAAGGCGCCGCCTATATTGCTCCACTGGAAACCATATGGCTTCAGGACGCTTCCCACACCGTACATCATAATCATGACCTGTACCAGCAGGGGTGTTCCGCGGATAATGTCAATATAGACATCGGCAATGAGTTTTAGTACCTTAAAATCCGAGACCTTGAACAGGCCGAAAATAACGCCCAGAACCGTGGCGCAGAGCAGAGATATCACGGTCATCTGCAGGGTGATTCCCAGAGCCTTAAAAAATGATGGGTAATACTGTGTTATGATGTTTACAATCTGCATACTATCATCCTTTTCTGATTATTCGTTGACGTGCATCATTCCAGGGATATCCTTCCATGCCCATGGAATGTTATAGCCAAATTTAAAGCACTTAAGCATAACCGGTAAAAAACCGTATAATTGCTTTAAATTCATCCATAACCTGCCGGCATTGAGGCGCCGGCCCTGCATAAGGCAGGAACCGGCGCCGGGCAGCACTGCCCGGAGGTTCTCCGGCAGTCCTATTTTGCAATGTATGTATTCAATATCTCATCGTATCTGCCGCTTGCCTTGATGTTCTCCAGTCCCTTGTTGAACATCTCCACCAGTTCCGGATTTGCGCCCTTTAAGGTCGCGAAACCATAGGAGGAACCTTTCTCCATGGGTGTGGGAAGGGTGAGGCCCAGTCCCCTGGAAATTTCATAACCGATAACAGGGTAATCCTCAAAGCAGGCAACTGCCTCTCCTGCTATAACGGCCTGATACATGTCAGATGAGCTCTCGTACTGTATTACCTCAAAACCATACTGCTCTGCAATGGACTCTGCAAAGGTACATCCCTCGGTACCAATCTTGGCAGCCACCTTCTGGTCCTTTAACTGGTCATAGGAGGTGATATCGGAATCAGACAGGACAGCCATGCCTACGCCGGAATCATAGTAGGGCTCTGAGAAATCATATTTCTGCACCCTCTCATCGGTGATGGACATGCCTGCAATCACGCCGTCGCACTCACCGGCCTCCAGGGCAGTTACAGCTGCGGAGAATCCCACCGGAACCACCTCATATTCAAAGCCCTGGTCCTGGGCAATTGCCTGTAAGATATCCAGGTCAATGCCTACCATCTCTCCCTTTTCATTCTCAAACTCAAAAGGGGCAAAGGTGGTATCTGTGTTGATGATGTACTTCTTGCCTGAGGCCGCCGCGCTGGTTTCCTCTTCTGCTGCTGATTCAGCTGCCGTGGTATCCGCGTTTGCTGCAGTCTCTGCTGCTGTTGTGCCGGCGGCTGTGGTCTCTGCGGGCTTGGAGCCGCATCCTGCCACTGTCAATACCATGATGGCAGCCATGGATAACGCCATAAATTTCTTCATAATTACTTCCTCCTCTATTGATCGAAATAAAATAAGGGTGACTTTAATAAACCTGTCTCCCTTGACCTGTGATGCGCCTGCATCATCCTGATTACTATATCACAAAGATATGTCAAAGTCAACTTGTTGTAATAGTTACAATTAAATAACTGTACCATTTGTGCAGAAACAGGACCGCACCGTACTTCTGCCCAATGCGGCCCCGGTTATTCCAGACCTTTCCTGCCTTATCTTCCGACCATTTCCCGCTATCTCACAGGAAAACGCTCCACAATTGCCCCTGTATGATAGGCCTCCAAAAGCATTTCCAGGTCTTTAATCTTTGTCTTAAGCTGTTTGCCCACATCCGTGTCTCCCACCAGCTTCCGGCTGGACACACGTTTTACAATGGTGCTCTCCGAGTGTATGTCGCTCTCCTTCTCAATTGCGGCCTCCGTGGACTCAAAAGGCTCATGGGCCGCCAGAATCAATCCGTAGGAATTATAAATCAGGGTATATCCCGCGATTCCAGTCTCTTTCTGGTAAGCCCTGGAAAAGCCGCCGTCAATGACCAGCACCTTTCCGCCGCATTTTACAGGATTCTCCCCGTTCTTGGACTTGACCGGCACATGGCCGTTGACAATATGTCCCTCCTGGGGCGGCAGGCCGAACTCCTCCAGGATGCGGCCCACTGTATCCTCATCCTCCAGCATGGAGTAATAGGGATTCTTTTCTTCCCTGTGGGTCTCCTTGTCCGCCAGAAAATAGCGCTCAAAGGTAGCCATCTTATCCTTTCCGAACAAGGGCGAATCCTGATGGAGCCAGATATACCAGCATATATCCCTGCCTTTTGCCCGCTCTGCCGGGTCCACTGCCATGAACGCCTTTCTCACATAACCGTCCAGACACTCATAGAGGCTTTTGCCCTTGTAGTTCTGCCCGTATATATCCACCGCTTTAAAGCTGCCGTCCCTGTTTAAGGGGATGCAGCCGTGATACAGCAGGTTTCCGTTGTATACCTTGTAAAGGCTTCCCTTTGCCAGCAGGAAGCGCATATGCTGCTGAAGCTTTTCACAGTTCTGAAATGCGGCCGCAAGGCGTTCCATGATGGCGTTCTCCTCCGCCGTAAGCCTGTAAGGGTCAGCCGGATCCATGGTGGGAAAATGGTTGTCCAGCATTTCCTGCTCACCGCCTTCCAGCAGTATGGTTCCCTTGTCTAAATCTATGCGGTGCAGCAGGTTCCGGTCTTCCAGGCAGAACTCCGGATGTTCCTTTATGATTTGGCCCTCCACCTTGAACTGGATAATGGATATGGCCTTGTGCATCCTGATATTCAGTTCCGTCTCACTGGGGCTGCATGCATTCGCCCCTTTGAGCTGGAAGCAGGCACAGGGATCGCTCCCATAGGTGTCCAGAGCAAAGGTTGCTAACGGCAGCAGATTAATACCGTAGCCATCCTCCAGGATATCCAGATTACCGTATCTGGCACAGATGCGGATTACATTTGCAATACATCCCTTCTGTCCGGCAGCCGCCCCCATCCACAGCACATCGTGGTTTCCCCACTGGATGTCCAGAGAATGGTAAGTCATCAGCTTGTCCATAATCATGTGGGGCCCCGGACCTCTGTCATAAATATCTCCCAGTATATGTAAATGGTCCACAATAAGGCGCTGTATCAGTTCACAGAGAGCCACGATAAACTCCCCAGCTCTTCCCACCCGGATAATGGTCTGTATGATGGCGTTGTAATAGGACTCTTTGTCTCTCACATCCACCTTTTCCGTAATCAGTTCCTCAATCACATAGGCAAACTCCTGGGGCAGAGCCTTTCGCACCTTGGACCTGGTGTATTTGCTGGCAGCCCGCTTGCTCACCTCGATCAGGCGGTACAGGGTAATCTTGTACCAGTCCTCCCGGTTCTTTACATGCTCCAGTATCTGGGCCATCTTCTCCCTGGGATAATAAATCAGGGTGGCCAGGGTCTGCTTGTCCTGGCTGCTCAGGGTGTTGCCGAACACATCGTTGACCTTGCGCCGCACGGCCCCGGATCCGTTTCGCAGCACATGGGAAAACGCCTCGTACTCGCCGTGGATATCCGTGAGGAAATGTTCGGTCCCCTTGGGCAGGTTAAGGATTGCCTCCAGATTAATCACCTCTGTGGAAGCGGCTGCTATGGTTGGATATAATTCCGCAAGCCGTTCCAGATACCTTGTCTGCAAATCACTCATTGCTTTCCTCCCTCAATACTTATATGTTTTTTACTCCTCCCTCTCTCTGTCAACATAATGCTTGTTTTCTTCGTCAATATAATCCAGGCTCAGGTAATCCTCTGTCCTGGCGGATAAATCTTTCTTTCTCAGCGCGCTGCTCACATAGGTGGCGGTCAGCCTGTAAATAACTGCAAACAACGGCACCGCGATAATCATTCCCACGAATCCGAACAGGCCGCCGAACAGCAGGATGGAAAACAGCACCCAGAAGCTGGGAAGCCCCGTGGAATCCCCCAGGATTTTAGGCCCCAGGATGTTGCCGTCAAACTGCTGGAGCACCAGGATGAAGATAAGGAAATACAGGCATTTCATAGGGCTCACCAGCAGTATGAGAAATGCGCTGGGCACGGCTCCGATAAAGGGGCCGAAAAAGGGGATCACGTTGGTCACTCCGATAATCACGCTCACCAGAAGCACATAGGGCATCTTTAAAAACTGCATGGCAAAAAAGCACATGATGCCAATAATCAGGGAATCCAAAAGCTTTCCGGTTATAAAACCTCCAAATACAGAGTGGGCAAAACGCACCTCGCTCACCAGCCGGTTGGCATCCTTAAGCTTTAACAGGCTGTAGACGATCTTCTTGCTCTGGGCGGACAAGGTATCCTTGATGTTGAGAAAATAGACCATGACAATGACGCCAATCAGTATGTTCTTGACAACGGTGACCACACTTAAGAGGCCCGTGGAAAGCTCACCGATGATTTTAGACATATTGGGCACCAGGTCCGTGGTCAGCCAGTTCTGGAACTCCGTGGCAGCCTGCTCATAAAAGGGCATAATGGTCTGTTCTATGGTGGGATTGTCCTCAAACATCTTCATAAGCCAGAGGCTCAGGTTATTGATGTTCTCTCCCAGACTCTCCTGGAGGCCGATGATACTGGTGTAAATCTGGGGAATCACCATCCAGAACAATCCGCAGACAATGGCAATGAGTAACAGCAGGCTCACCAGCGTCCCGGCCGCCTTTGCCAGGCTGTCTGCCGTGTGTCCGTCCTTGATACAACGTTTCAGTTTTTCTGCTGTATAGACCCTGGTCTTGTTATAGATGGGCAGCATCAGGTAGGCCAGCACAGCCCCGTAGATAATGGGCATCAGTATGGATACGATTTTTCCCACGGCCCTTGATACAATCTCAAACCGGGACAGGAAAAATCCAAAGGCAACACTACAGGCCACCACGGCCAGCGCAGTGGTGCCCCAGTATATATAATTTTTAAATCTTGGGTTTTTCATACATCTTTACTCCTATGTCTTAAGTATTCCGTCATTTCGGCAAGTCATTCACCCATATATCATATCATAAGCTGAAACTAACAGCAATTAGGTTTTATATTACAGTGTATGTCCCGTGAAGATTTTCACGAAATCTTAACAGAGAGGACAAAGCAGGATTTTTGTGGTATGATATTCCTATCTTTGAAAAGAGGTGTTGAGACATGTCTTATATCATAAAAATGGCCCTGGACATCAAAGCCGGTTTTGAGCCCCCGGCGCCCATGACATCCCCCTTAGAAGCCTACTGCGCCGTCGGCACCATTGCCAGGGCCATGAAGTTAGGAATGCCGGAGAGAAAGGATACGCTTTTTGAGATGCGTGACCAGCTGGATGGGGATATGGGGGGCAATGAGCCTGAGGACAGCCGGATAGCCAGGATACACGCCATCCTGAAAGACTTCATACGAAATGAGGATACCACGGACCAGATGATGGAATATGTGGCATATGGATATGAAAATGAAAGGTGACAGAACAGGCCACAAAGTGCCGGGGTAATGGAGCTTAAAAGAATGCACCGGCCGGAAAGACGAATAATCGAGTAGGAGGCGGTGATTAACCGCCGTCCTCTCACACCACCGTGCGTACCGTTCGGTACACGGCGGTTTCAACAGTTGACGTGCACAGACTGATAAGCTGTGGCTAAATCATAAAAGCCACTGCTTATCAGTCTTTCTTTTGTCATTGCCATATTTACCGCTACCGTTTGTGTGGTAAACCAATATCCTCTCCGGCTGTTTCCTGCCTGCCATGCCAAATCTTCCGGCACTCCCATTTTCCGCAGGTTCTTCACCTTGGTTCTCGGTTTCTTCCATTGTTTCCATATACACATTCGGATTCTGTGGTATAGCCACTTATTGAGTTCTTCTATTCGGTTCTTCATTTCCGCAATCCCGTAATAATTCAGCCAGCCACACATATACACTTTTATCTTTGCTAATGCAGGGCGTATGCTCTGAGCAGACCTTCGGGAACTAAGTTCTTTCAGCTTTGACTTCATTTTCTTCCATGACTTTCCATGAACCCGGACATATATGCCCTTTCCGTTCTTTCCCAATGTAAAGCCAAGGAATTTAAAAGTTCGGATTGCAAACACGCTGACTACACGGCTTTTCTCTTGGTTCACTTTCAATTTCAGCGGCCCTTCCAGATATTTCGTGCTCGTCTCCATCAGTCTCCTGGCAGCTCTCTCGCTTTTCGCCAGCAGCACGATGTCGTCCGCGTAACGGACAAATACAACTCCACGCTTCTGATACTCCTGGTCAAACTCATTCAGATAGATGTTTGCCAGCAGGGGGGAAAGATTTCCTCCTTGCGGCGAACCTTCTTCTGTTTCCATGACTACTCCGTTTTCCATCACGCCACTCTTTAAGTACCTCTTAATCCACTGGATTACCCTTTCGTCCCTCACATTTCTGCGCAGGATATTCAGGAGTATCTCATGGTTCAGGGTATCAAAGTATTTCGACAGGTCCAATGCTACCACATGGATATATCCCTGCTCTGCATACTCTTTCACCTTCTGAATGGCATCTTTCGCGCTTCTTCCCGGGCGATAACCGTAACTGTTCTCCGAGAACAACGGCTCGTAGACCGGTGTAAGGCGCTGTGTTATGGCCTGTTGGAAAATGCGGTCTTTTACGGTTGGAATGCCTAGCTTTCGTATTCCACCGTCTGGCTTGGGAATCTCCACTCGTCTTACCGGGTCGGGGGTATACTTTCCCCTTCTGATTCTCTCGATAAGTTCTTTCTGGTTTTCCCTCAGGTATGCGCCTATTTCCTCCACGGTAATCCCGTCGATTCCTGGCGCCCCCTTGTTTGCCTTTACTCTCTTAAAAGCTCTGTTGAGGTTGCCCTTCTCCAGTATCTCCTCCAAGAGTTCCGGCTGTGCACTGTCCCTTTCCTTCCATATCCGGCGGAAAGAACGGTGCGCTCTCACATACCCTTCACGTTCCGCGCTATCTCTTTGCGAGCAGCTATCTTTGTTTTCTGTACCCAATGTTCCTTCCTCCTTTCCCAGTTGTACTAAAGACTCCTGTTGATTCGGTCCTTCATCTCCCGACTACTACGACCTCGGCTGACTTCTGTACGTTCAGCACTATCTTTCGATAATGGTTATCCCTTTCAGGACATTCCGCACAGACCTCCCCGGGTACCACACGTCCCTTTCTCTCCATCTATCTGCCACATTTACCATACGTGATTCCGTGTGGTTATTGGGCTTCGACTTGTTCAGCAGCCTTACCCTCACGCATGGCCTGATGTGATTTCTGTCCGTCAGACCAGAGATTTGCCCATGGGTTAGTATGTTCCCCACATCCGGCTTCCTTCAGATTTCACCTCACGATGAACACCCCTGCCTTCGGCTATATCCTTCCCACCACCAGGCGGATTCCGGACTTTCACCAGTTAGAGACGTGCGCCGCCGGGCGCACTGAAAAGCGAACGGGGTAATGCCGTAATGGCACTGCCCCGTTTGTTCTATATAAAATATGTCCCCAAATTTTCCCCTTCTCACATTCCCAATATGGAATCCGTATCAGGGCGGATGATATTCCAGGCGGAAACCAGTGCCTCTTTCAGCTTTACCTCACCTGCAAACTCTTTTTGTCTCTTTAAAGCATATGCTGTCTTTTCTTCCGGGGACAGTATATAGTACTCACTGTCGTCCCGGTATGTATCGCTCAAAAAGATATAGTTTCTCGAAGGCGGCCTCCGGTAGGCAATATCGGCTATAGACCATTGTACATGATATCCCTCGCTGTACACCTCATTATAATCTACAAAAAAAATGATGTCCTCCTTCTTGTCGGTCTGGTACTTTAACGCCTCTATTCTCATAAATCCCACCCTTCCTTGCAGCAGCCGGCCCTTGCTCATCCATTGCCCGTGCAGATGTATTAATTAAAATCTACCATATCACCCGGGATTTTTCAATACAATTTACAAGGTTAGGATTAAAGTTACAGAAAACGGTTATTCTCTGCGGCTCCGGTCTATAGTACAGCTGTATTATGTAAGCCAGATCCGTTTCGCGCTGCTGGCTTCTGCCAGCTTAAGAGCAGCTTCCCATATGGAATGCCCCCATCCCTTGTGGAAGTTATAGTCTTCCGGTGAGTACTGGACATCACAAATCAGAAGTCCGGCATTCTCAGCATAGTTTGACAGCACATCCGTCATCTCCTGGTTTAATTCACAGTCAAGTCCATAGAATACCATGGTTTCTTCTAGCTGTATCCGGTACAGCACCGTCTGGTCCGGGTGGTTGGAACGGATGGGGAGAATCTGTACGGACTGCGGCAGCGACAATGTGCGGGAATTATGGAAGACAAGCTATTATCCGAAAGACTTGTAGTAACCAAATAGTAGCCAAAATATTTTATGTGAACTATCTTATAAAATGGCAAAAAGAAAAACCCTTGAATTCACAAGGGTTTTAACAAGCCACTGGCCGGACTCGAACCGGCGACCCACGCATTACGAATGCGTTGCGCTACCAACTGCGCTACAGTGGCATCCGAACAGCAATTGCCATTCCTTTGATGCAACAAGGCTGCTGCCTAAGCAACAGCCTTGCCATCATGACCTGACCGGGAATCGAACCCGGGTTTACGCCGTGAGAGGGCGTCGTCTT
>OKFX01000487.1_pt1 | contig 12667 bp, 10 predicted proteins | sample 1633441 | NCBI WGS metagenome assembly OKFX01 (sample SAMN04436775, study PRJEB24849) | human gut metagenome | biome: human gut; feature: NICU; material: stool | host: Homo sapiens | place: USA: Saint Louis, MO | collected 2011-03-21
CAGTGGAATATGCCCGCTATATTTTCCTGGCCACGCCTTTTATGATGTGTTCCTTTATCATGAACAACCTGCTGCGGCTCCAGGGCCTGGCTGCCTTTGCCATGGTGGGAATCACCGCCGGCGGCATCCTTAACATTGCCCTGGACCCCATCTTCATCTTCGGCCTTGGTCTGGGCACATCCGGGGCTGCCATTGCCACCGGCCTGTCCCAGTTTATCAGTTTCTGCATTCTCCTCGCCCAGTGCAACCTGCGCAGGGAGTGTATCCATATCCGCATTGGCAATTTCCGTCCCTCCCTTTTCCTTTACGGCAAGATCTTAAGCGGAGGCCTTCCCTCCCTGACCCGCCAGGGTATGGCCAGCATAGCGACTATTGTGTTAAATACCACGGCCCACCCATTTGGCGACGCGGCCATCGCTGCCATGGCCATTGTGAACCGCCTGATTTACTTTGTCAACTCAGCCGTCATCGGCTTCGGCCAGGGGTTCCAGCCCGTGTGCGGATTTTCCTACGGCGCCAGAAAATACAGCCGGGTCCGCCAGGCCTACTGGTTCTGCGTGAAATTTACCACCTGCATACTGGTTGTGGTGTGCGCAGGCGGCTTCCTGGTCTCCGGTCATGTAATCAGCCTGTTCCGGAAAAACGATCCTGAAGTCATTGCCATCGGCACGCTGGCCCTGCGCCTGCAGATAGCCACCATGTGGATGAACGGATTTCTGACCATGAGCAACATGATGTCCCAGTCCATCGGCTACGGATTCCGCGCCACCCTTCTGGCTATCTCACGCCAGGGTCTGTTCCTCATTCCGGTGCTTCTCATCGCCGCCCATTTCCTGGGCCTTTTGGGCATCCAGCTGGCCCAGCCCGTTGCCGACATCGCAACCCTGGTTCTCACCTTAGTCATAATCCGGGGCATCTTCAGGGAATTTAACAAGTTAGAGGGCCTCTAAATCTCCGTCCAATGTGTTCTACATCCTGGAATTTATCATATATTTTTAATAATTCCCATCTCCAGGAGCGTTTATGAATCACTCATTGACCGCATCCTCCCCTGTCTCCAAGCGCTTGTCACCCAGGAAAATGGCCTTCATCACCGGGACCCTACTCCTGACCTCCACCGGGTTCATATGCAGGATACTGGGATTCTTCTACCGAATCTTCATGTCCAGGACCATCGGCGCCGAGGGACTGGGGATTTACAATATGGTGCACCCCATATTCAGTATCTGTTTCGCTGTCTGCGCAGGCTCCATCCAGACCGCCCTGTCGCAGTACGTGGCTGCCAACCAGACCAGGGGCAAGGCCGTATTCAGGACGGGTCTGGTCATTGCCATGGGCATGTCCTTTCTCCTGGCCTGGGTCATCTATGGAAATGCCGGTTTCCTGGCAGAAAAGCTTCTGCTGGAACCAAGATGCGCCCCCTATCTGCCGGTGATGGCAGTGTCTGTTCCCTTTGCAGCCCTCCACGCCTGTATCAACGGTTACTACTACGGCATGCAGAAAGCCCGTGTCCCCGCCTTTTCCCAGGTGGCGGAGCAGGTCATACGCATGGGCGCCGTGTTCCTCATCGCCAGCATCTGGCTGGAATCCGGACGCCAGATTACGGTAAGCCTGGCTGTATACGGACACCTGATTGGTGAGATGGCATCTGCCGTGTTCACTGTGTTCTGCCTTGGCTTCTTCCCGCCCTGCAAAGACGGGGATTCCCGCCGCGCTCCGGCCATCCCCCTTTCCTTTGGCGCCACTGCGGCCCCCCTTATGGCTCTGGCCCTTCCCCTTATGGGAAACCGTCTGATATTAAATGTCCTGGGAAGCGCGGAAGCCATCTGGATCCCCAACAGGCTGATGAGCTCCGGCCTCACAAACTCAGAGGCCCTGTCCGTATACGGCGTGCTGACCAGCATGGCCCTGCCCTTCATCCTGTTTCCCTCTGCCATCACCAACTCCATGGCCGTGCTCCTGCTGCCCACGGTGGCCGAAGCCCAGGCCGACGGCAACGAGGCCCGTATTTCCTCCATGATATCCATGTCCCTGCGCTACAGCTGCTATATGGGTGTGCTGTGCATCGGCATATTTACCATCTTTGGGAACCAGCTGGGCGTCAGCGTATTCCACGATCAGAATGCAGGTACATATATCACCATCCTGTCATGGCTGTGCCCCTTTATGTACCTGGCCACTACCATGGGAAGCATCTTAAACGGTCTTGGCAGGACTTCATCCACCTTTTTCCAGAATGTGTTTGCCATGGTCATACGGCTGGCGTTTGTACTCTTTGCCATTCCCAGATACGGTATCCTGGGATACCTGTGGGGCATGCTGGTCAGTGAACTGGCCCTGGCCCTCATGAGCTTCCTGGCGGTAAAGCGACTGGTACCCTTTTGCTGGGATACCGTCAACATGATAGTTAAACCCGTGCTCCTTTTACTGATTTCCATCGGCATGTACCTGGCATTTTCCCAGTCCTGCTTCTGGCTTAAGGAGCTTCCCCTCTTTATCATGACAGCCGTGCAGATTCTGTTCCTGAGCTTCAGCTACATGGGACTTCTGCTCCTGTTCCACAAAAAGCGGCCCCTGCCTTAAACAGGGACCGCTCTTTTCTTGCTTTGCCGCCCATATATTAACGGAAGCGTACTTACGTGTTATATTTTTCCACATAATAGCTGAGGATGTCCGTCAATATATAGGATTCATATATCTCGAATACAGTTTCATTATCATGGTACAGGCAAAATGAGGCAGCGTTGATTCTGAGCAAGGGCTGGTTCTGCTCTGTCTCCAGATATCCGTAGATTTCACTGCTTCCCACTGTGGCGTTTAAAATCTGGCGCGCCTTTGTGAAGGAGAGCTGGTAAAAGGATTTAAGCACTTCATACAGGGAGTTGCGGTTGAAATCAAATAACTCCAGCTTGGGAAACAGCTTCCTTGGGAGGATAGAGGTATTGATACAGTAGGGCCTGCCGTCCGCATAATAAATGCTCTTGATGACATAGACCTCCTCCCCTTCCTCCAAACCCATCCTTCGCCTTATATCCGCGTCTGCTTCCTCCACCTTCAGTGACAGCAGCTTTTTGGACGGCGTCTTTCCCTGATGGAGAATGGCCTCGGTAAAGCTGTAGATACGCGACAGCCCCTCCGAGCCATGGTCCCTGACAAAGCTTCCTTTTCCCTTGATTCGGTAGAGCAGCCCCTCATGAACCAGCTCGTCTATGGCCTTCCTGACTGTAATCCTGCTTACCCCATAGGATGCGCACAGTTCATTTTCCGACGGAATGACCTGGTTGGGCCTGTATTCCATGCTTTCTATTTTATGTATGATATCCTGCCTGATCTGCTCATATTTGGCTAATTTCTCTCTCATAATAACCTCAATCCGCTCTCTTTTTGTTTTTATCATTATATACTGAGAGCGACATTCTTTCAACTTATTGGAGAGAGAAAAGGGTTCATTCCGCTGTTTTCTGCGATATTTTCCTCCAGTTCATGTATCCGTAGAGGGAATTCAGCAGATTCACTGTTTTCATTACAATGATAAGCAGGGCCGTGGTGTCCCCTGATACAAACACCATAATCCACATGATAATAGACAGAGCGTTGACAATAACCCACATAAGCCACTGCTCGGAATAACGCAGCAGATAGAGCATACTGGCTATAACGGATACCACTGTGGTCAGTGAATCCATGAACGCAAAGGAACCGCCCATGTATTTTAACAATTCTGAATATCCCCAGACTCCCACGGCTGTGGCTATGGCTACCCCTGCCACAAGCTTAAGCGTCATGGTACGGAATCTGACCTCGCCGTCGCTGGTTGCGTTCTTCTTCCACAGATAGATGGCCGTGGCGCTGACCGGAATGCTGTAGAGCACATTGTACATGACCTCGCCGTACAGCGGAATTCCCAGACACTGGTACGCGTACATGGCGCTGTTGATGATGGCAAAATAAAGTCCTGCCACCTTGCCCTTTGCTCCCAGCACCAGGTTCAGGCTGCCTGTAAGGCTTAAGACAAGCATGAACGGCGTATCCCCGTTGATAAACCATATGACAGTCATCAGGGAACACACGAAAATCAGCCAGACTTTCTCAAATATACTCCAATCACGAAAGAACTCTTTTATCTTATTCATTTAAACTACCCCTCCACATTCGTATGTTTACTGCACCCGTTCAGGATATACGGCGCAAAATCCTGCTGTTCAAACATTTCCCCGGTCATCACCGGCCCCTGGATGCTAACGATTGCCGAGGCCACCCGGTTGGCAAGCCTCACGCATTGTTCCGTATCCAGCCCTTTGGAGTACCCGGCAATCATGGCAGCCACATGGCTGTCGCCTGCACCTATGGTATCCTTTACCTGTGTTTTATAAGCAGGGACCTGCCTCATCACGCTGCCGTCATAATACATGGTGCCGGAAGCTCCCATGGTGACCACCACAAGGTTATGATTTAGGCCGTACAGGTACTTCAGGCAGTCCTCCACAGACGGCTGCTTTGCGTAATCAAAGGCTTCCTTTTCATTGAGATGGAGAATGGGACCCACTGAAAGGATGCGCTCCATCACAGCCTGGTCAATGTCGGTTATGACCGGTCCCGGGGCAAAGAAAACGCGTTTTTCCTTCATCCTGTCCTTCGCGCCCGCCATCCAATCGGAAATGACCCCGCCGCTGGTACCGCACACCTGGTATCCGGCCACATAGATGCTGTCGTAGGCATCCTGGGACAGCTGTTCAAACCAGGAAGGCCTGAAGCGCCCTTCCGCGCCCTTGACCGTGATAAATGTGCGCTCTCCATCCTCCTCCACCAGGCACAGGCAGTAACCGTTGTCCGACTCCTCTTCCCTGATAAGGATTTGGTATCCCAGCTTTTCCAAATCGCCTGCGATCATATGCCCGTACATGCCCCTTCCCACAGGCACGAAAAGGTCGTGGTCCACGCCAAAGCCCCGCAGCGTACCTGCCACGTTGTAAGCACATCCTCCCACCGCGGACACGGTTTCGCTGCACAGGATATCCTCTCCGCTTTTAGGCAGACGCTTTATTTTCATGATAATATCAATGATGGCCGCACCTATTACAAGGGTTTTCATGCAAATCTCTCCCTTCCCTTTTCCAGTATACGGATGTAATGGTCAAAGTCCGCATCATTCTGCTGCCTCAGGGTCCGGATGTATTCCGGTTTTATCCTTCCCATCCCTGTAAATGCCCCGCAGACAGCAGTGGCCATGGCTCCGATGGTGTCTGTGTCACCTGCCATGTTGGCACAGAGCAGGCAGGACAGGTTTGGATCCTGGGCATAGTATGCCACGGACAGGGCGGCAGGGACAGACTCAATAATACCTACCCCGGTACCCACCACATCGTAGAGCTTATGGATAAATCCCTCATCATCCCCCTTATAGGATCCGGCGATGTCCAGGCCAATCCTTAAGCGCTCTCCCAGCCTTGGACTGAAGGTCTCGCAGCCCATGCCGTAACCAATCTCCTCAATCCCAAACACATCCTCCATTACTTTCTCAAAGTCATCCTTCACAATAGCCGAACTCACAGCCTCGGCAATCATGGCAGCCCCGGCTATGGTCACATCACTGGTGTGTGTGGCTCTTGACACCAGGTAGACATATCTGGCAATGTCCTCCTTTTGTTCCGGCCGGAACAGGCAGCCGATGGGTGCTATCCTCATAGCGCTTCCGTTGGACAGCGCCTTATCCGTAATCCTGGAATCCTGGATGTTATCCCTGAAATTTGCCAGGGCCACCTTGGAGGTGGGACCCAGAATATTGTTTTCAAAGGCATTTTCCTTCTCAGCCCAGGCCAGCATCCTCAGGGCAATGTCTCTGGTGTCCGGTTCATAGTCAGTGGACTCAATGGAGTCCAGAAGAACAAGGGCCTGGCCCGTATCGTCGGTGAACTGGCCCTTCTTATAGTTGAACGCCACATCATTCTCAGCCGGTCCGTCCAAGAATCCCTCAATCCGTCCAAAAAAGGCCTTTACTCTCTTTCTTCCCCACAACTCGGCAGGCATCCCCATGGCATCGCCCAGGGCCATCCCGTAAAGGGCTCCGGCAATTTTGTCTCTCATACTGTTACCTCCTGGCAATTTATTATTACATATTGTTATTACAACTTGTATTGTTATTTGCATTATAATATTATCTGACATTCCTGTCAATATAAAATTACATTTTTATGCATATAGCTGTAAAATAATACTGTTTTTTTCGCTATTATTCTATTTTTTTGTATGATGTGTATAATTAAGGTGAGTTCTGTTCTCTCCTCTCTTTCCGGCTGCCGCATAAAAAAGCAGGCCATACAGGTTAGATCCGGTATCCCCGCAGAGTAAATTTAGTCCGGCAGGGCCTGTTTTTTCGGCTTTTTGCCAGCCGGCCCTCTGGTTGACTTTCCCTTGGTTTCGAGATATAGTATTTAAATGGCTATTTTTGAAATACGAAAGGATTGAGATTTATATGGAGAAAAACAAAGAAGCAAAAGAGGTGGACCTGGGCACGGGCAGCGTGGGGAAGCTTCTTTTTCAGTTGGCCCTGCCGGCCATTACAGCCCAAATCATCAACGTTCTGTATAATATGGTGGACCGTATGTATATCGGCCACCTGCCCGGCGAAGGCGCCAACGCGCTTACAGGGGTAGGCGTCACCTTCCCGGTTATCATGGCGATTTCCGCCTTTGCCGCCCTGGTAAGCATGGGCGGCGCTCCCAGGGCATCTATCATGCTGGGCAAGGGCAGGAAGGACGAAGCAGAAAACATCCTGGGCAACTGTACCACTGCCCTTATAACCGTGGCCGTTGTGCTGACTGCCTTCTTCCTTATCTTCGGCCGCCGCATCCTGCTGATGTTCGGAGCCAGCGGCAATACCATAGAGTACGGGTGGGCTTACATGCAGATTTATTCCCTGGGAACCATTTTTGTACAGCTGGCCCTTGGACTTAACGCCTTTATCAATGCACAGGGATATGCCAAGACAGGTATGTACACCGTGCTCATCGGGGCCATATGCAACATCATCCTGGACCCCATTCTCATGTTTGTGTTTCACATGGGCGTTCAGGGCGCTGCCCTGGCCACCATCATATCCCAGGGAATCTCCGCTGCCTGGGTTGTCCTGTTCCTGATATCGAATAAGAGCTACCTTAAAATACGCACCTGCTTCATGCGGCCCAAAAGGGAAATTCTCATGCCGGCCATTGCGCTGGGCGCAGCCCCTTTTGTCATGCAGTTCACGGAAAGCATCCTGAATATCTGCTTTAATACCTCCCTCTTAAAGTACGGGGGAGATGTGGCAGTAGGGGCCATGACCATCATGGGAAGCGTGATGCAGTTCTCCCTACTGCCCCTTCAGGGACTGACCCAGGGCGCCCAGCCCATTATCAGCTTTAACTACGGCGCCAAAAAGCTTGACCGCGTAAGCAGGACCTTCCGGCTGCTTCTGACCTCATGTATGACCTACTCAACCGTACTTTGGGCTGTGGCCATGTTTGTGCCCATGGTGTATATCCGCATCTTTACCCAGGATGCAGCCCTGACAGCCTTCAGCGAGTGGTCCATCCGCATCTATATGGCCGCGTCCCTGCTCTTTGGTGCCCAGCTGGCATGCCAGCAGACCTTTATCGCCATCGGAGACAGCAAAACCTCCCTGTTCCTGGCCCTGCTGCGGAAGGTCATCCTGCTGATACCGCTGATTTACGTTCTGCCTAACCTCTTTGAAAACAAAGTGTTTGCGGTATTCGTGGCGGAACCCATTGCCGATACCATAGCCGTGTGCACCACGGTAACACTGTTCCTTCTTTCCTTCCGGAAAATGAAACGGGAGCTGGGAGCCAATGCCTGATTGTATCCGCATCTGACGGACAGAGCCGGATATCCTATATCAAAAGACACCCCAAAGCCTTTTATCAGCTTTGGGGTGTTCCATATCTACACCCGATCGTAAATCGTCTGTAAGAACTTCACATCTTCATGATACCGCTCCCTGCTGGAATTCTCCAACAGCATGGCAATATGGGGCTTCCTCTCCTTTACATGCCTCATAAGGGGTTCATACCGGAAAAGGCCGTCACCCACATGGCGGAACAGCTGTTCCTGGCCGTCAAAGACAAAATCCTTTACATGAAGGGCGCCTATTCGGTCGCCGTAATATGCAAAAGCCCTGTCAATAACCTCTTTCTGTGCCTCCGGCTCCGCCTGTTCGGGGTGGATCAGGTTCACGGCGTCCAGTATCACCTCCACATTGGGGGAATCAATGTCCTCCAGGAACCGCTTCATCCGGGCAGGGCTGTACAGCGTGTGGTTAAATACGCCCTCCACACCTACAATAACTCCCAGCTTCTCAGCCGCAGCCACGATCTCCCTCATGCTCCTTAAAAGCAGCTGGTAGGCGTCCTCTGTATAGGATTCCTCTGTGACCCTGAAATCCGGATCCAGGCGTCCTGTCTCGGTTCCCACCATATCAGCCCCTATGATTCTGGCATATTTCATATGTTCGATAAAACGCGCCACCTCTGCCTGACGTCTGGATTCAATGGGATTGACAGGATTGATATAGCAGCCCAGCACAGCCACATGGATTTGGTTCTTCTCCAGCTCCCGGGCAATGGTCCGGGCAAAACCGGAGCTGTAATGGCCTGCGGTAAAATCATAATCGCTGATGGACTTTCCGAATGCCAGCTGGATTTGACGGATATCATGTTCCCTTACCTGGGCAAACAGCTTCTCCATTTCCATCTTCGGACATAAATCATGGCATCTCATGCCTGTATTCAGTTTCATGGATCCTTCTCCTTTGCAAACGTTTTCAAGTCCTATTTTACCACGGTTATTCCCGGTCTGCCAGTCCTTTCCCGTCTTTTTCATTTTTTTCTTTACCGGCTTTTTCCTTCATATAGGCATCCATGGCATCCGCCACGGTCTTGGAATAGGCCACTGCCTCCACCACGGTCTTGGCTCCCAGAACCACATCGCCGGAGGCAAAGATTCCCTCCACTGTTGTCTCCCCCTGTTCGTCCGTCTGCAGAAGGCCGTTTCTGGTGGCCTTCAGCCCCTCTGTGGTATTGACCAGCTTGCTCTTTGGCCCCTGGCTGATGGAAATAATAACAGAGTCAGCGTAAACCTGCTCTTTTTCCCCGGAATACCCCGTCACATTGCCTTCCTCATCATACAGTATCTGCTGAAATACAGGCCCGTTGTCATTGATTTCCACAATATTCCTGCTGAACTCAAATTTAGCTCCGTCCAGCATGGCATACTGCGTCTCATGAAGGCTGGCGTCCGAATGGCTTCCCCTGGCATAGAGGGTCACATGGTGGGACCCTTTTCGGATGACGGTCCTGGCCACGTCCATGGCGGAATTGCCCACTCCGATGACAGCCACCCTGTCCCCTAAGTCGTAGGCATCCGGATTAGCCAGGTAATCAATGGCAAAATGCACATTTCCCAGGGATTCTCCCTTGATTCCCAGCTTCTTGGGACGCCATACGCCGGTGCCGATGAAGATGCTCTCATATCCGTCCCGGAACAGGTCCTTGATTTCCAGAGCCCCTCCTATGGTGGTATTGGGACGAATCCTGATTCCCATGGACAGAAGCTTTTTCTTATAGCGCTCCAGTATCGCCTTGGGCAGACGGAATTCCGGTATGCCGTACTGCAGTACGCCGCCAATCTTGTCCCTGGAGTCAAAGATGGTTACGCTGTACCCCTTCTTTGTCAGAAGGATGGCGATTGTGATACCCGCAGGCCCCGCCCCGATAACAGCCACCTTTTTCCCGTTCTTTGGCTGGCACTGGACGTCAATACGCTCCAGGCATGTGTCCGATATATAATTCTCTATGCTGCTCACATGAACCGGCTGCCCCTTCCTTCCCAGGACACAGTGGCCCTCGCATTGCCGCTCATGATTGCATACAAGGGAACACACCAGTGACATGGGGTTGTTGGAAAACAGCATGGCCCCTGCCTCCTCCAGTCCCCCCTCTTTCAGGGCCTTAATCATGGCTGGTATGGGGGTGTGGATTGGGCATCCCTGCTGACACATGGGTTTCTTACACTGAAGACAACGGTTGGCTTCGTCGATTACATGAACTGCCATGGCATGATTCCTCCTCTAAACTGCTCTCATCTCATTTTTGCAGCCCCAATCATAGCACAGCCATACAGGGGAATCAACAGAGCCGGTGTACTTTTTGCAAAACAGCCCGTCGCAAAATTAACAGGACAAACCGGCAATTCTCAGGGACTGTTCTGACCTGCCCGGACCACCTGACAGCAAAATGCCCCCGGGACAGGTTCATACCTGAATCCCGAGGGCATTTTGCTGTAAACAGAGAGGGACAACCGGTATCTGTCCCTCTCTGCTCTCGTTAAATGCTTCACCCGTTAAATAAATAACTTTTAATCTTCTCCTGGCGGCTGCCGGTTTTTGCTGCCGGTTTCTCTGCCGGTTTCTGCTGCCTCTTCCTGCTACCGCTGTACGGCTGCCCTGCTTCCTCTGACCACCCGGAACACACCGGACATCTCCAGCATCTTGGCCACATTGAAAAAAATAAAGGAATCAATGGGCCATTTCACTATGTTCTGTATGACCCTGGGAGGCAGGAGTATCATGAATGCCTGCCCGTACAGGATGCTGAGACACAGGGTATTGAGAATCACATTGCACACCAGGCAGACCAGAAAATGGGCCGCCAGCACCCTGGTCAGCTTTAATGGTTTCTTATAAAAGAAAAACCCGTAAATCAGGCCAGCCAGCATGGTCACCAGGGTCAGGCCGGGAAAGAAGGCCCCCACCGGCTTGATGAGATACTTGATGATGTCCAGCGCCCCCGCAAACAGACAGCTGACTGCGGGGCCAAACAGATAGGCCACTAATTGGTTGGGTATGCCGGAAAAACCGATTCTCTGGGTGTTCGTCAGTTCGATGCGGAAATTTACCAGGATGATTGCCGCTGCCGCCAGCATGGCGCACACAGTGATGGTCCTGACACTCTTAAGCTCCCGGGACGAGCTGCCGAACAGTTCTGCTAATTTCTTCATGATTCATTACCTCCTTTGCAGATTTCACGGACTACAAACGGAGATATACAATGGCAGGTGCAGGAACCTTTCTTCCTGGCATACAAAAAACGGCCCCGAAAACCCATCCGGTGCATCATTATGCCCGGACATGGCTTCCCTGTGCGAGAACGTGCTGTATCATTGATTTTCACACACGCTTTTGGCCGGCGTAAACCGGCTGCACATAAAACAGGCCGCTCCATCTATCTCTGTTGCAGCGGGATGCGGCATATGTACCGCAGACAGTTTCCCTTTGGGAATCCTCTTTCGTCCAGCTGACAACTCCCTGTCCAGCCGGCACTTAACGCACATATACCTACTCTGCTTCTGTTTTTATTGTACCTTCTACTATACACTATATATGAAGATATGCAAGCACTTTTTTGACATCTTCCTCCGCGGCTTATTACGGCGCTTCCCAGTAATAGGTACCGTTCTCCAGGGTACGGATGGCAAAATCCTCATCATACAGGTATTCCAGACAGGAAAAGGTCTTGCTTATGACCATCTTAAGCTTGATGAACTCAGACTGGTCCCTGGGCACATGGTCTATACCGTAAGCCAGACACGCCACCTCCTTGGTGGTCATCCTGTGGTGGCCGTGGTCCAGGATATGCTTGATCAAATCCGTCTTATCCAGATAGGCAAAGACAATCCGGTCCACCACCCGCTTCACATCCCGGATGGGCTCCTTGTGAGCCGGAAGAATCAGGCAGTCCCCATACTGGTGCTTCAGCTTTTCCAGAGAGTCAAAATACCCCTTAAGCAGATGCTCGTCGGGATAGGTGGTGCCCACAATGGGCACAATGCCGTCAATGACCTGGTCCGCGCAAAAAAGTATCTTATGGTTCCGGTCGTACAGCCCCATCTGCCCGTAGGTATGTCCCTTAAGCCCCACTGTCTCCAGGTCATAATCCCCATAGTTCAGAATCCGTCCCTCACTGACCGGCGTATAGGGATATCCCGGAATCTCGAATTCCCATCCCCTGTTCTCCCGGATCCTTTGGTTTACTTCCATAAACATGTTCCATATCTCCGGCGTCCCATCCTCTGTCACCCCGACGCTTTGCAGCACCTGGGGCTGGTCCTCCGTGGATCCATGGCTGTGGTTATAGTACAGACAGTCATAGCAATGCCTGTCTTCCTGGGGATTCATGAACAGCCTCGCGCCTCTGGCCGCATACTCGCTGGCCAGACCGCAGTGGTCATGATGCTTGTGGGTCAGGAATATATCCAGCCTGTCATAGGTGATTCCCAGTTTTCCCAGCGCCTCTTCCATGACGTGCAGACACGTCCTGCTGCGAAAGTCCACCATCAGGCTTCTCTCCCCATCCTTTCCCGGAATAAGGAATATCTTAATCTCATCAATGCTTTTCTGATTGCTGTGAAGCTCCACTTCAAAAATTCCCGGAGCGCGTTCCAACATAACTTCCACCTGTCTTTCATTCTGTCATTCTATAGCCATATCCGTTGTCCGGCCTGCCGCCATGTCATGGTTTCCCTGACATCCGGTCCGTTTTTTTCATCCGCCTTTTCGCTGTTCTCACCACGGACCACGCGATTACGGTTCCCATGACAATTCCCGCCAGCACATCCG
>OKFX01000494.1_pt1 | contig 12438 bp, 10 predicted proteins | sample 1633441 | NCBI WGS metagenome assembly OKFX01 (sample SAMN04436775, study PRJEB24849) | human gut metagenome | biome: human gut; feature: NICU; material: stool | host: Homo sapiens | place: USA: Saint Louis, MO | collected 2011-03-21
CCGCCGCTACAAGGAGACTTTTTCCGAAGCGTCCAAGGCGGAATATGAGACATATATGCGGATTACCCCCTGTCCGGTCTGTAAGGGGCAGAGGCTTAAAAAAGAGTCCCTCGCAGTTACGGTGGGCGGGATGAATATATATGAAGCCACCAACATGTCCATAGTCCGGTTTAAGGAATTCATGGACGGGCTGAAGCTGACTCCTATGCAGGAGACCATAGGCGCGTCTATTCTGAAAGAAATCAGGGCCAGGATATGCTTTCTCATTGACGTGATTATCTTTCCCTGTCCCGGGCCACAGGCACTTTGTCCGGCGGTGAGGCCCAGCGCATCCGTCTGGCCACCCAGATAGGCTCCGGCCTGGTGGGAGTGGCCTATATCCTGGACGAGCCCAGCATCGGACTCCATCAGCGGGATAATGACAAGCTCCTTAAGACGCTGACCCATCTGCGGGATTTGGGCAACAGCGTATTGGTGGTGGAACATGACGAGGACACCATGCGGGCAGCGGACTGCATCGTGGACATCGGACCTGGTGCGGGAGAGCACGGCGGAAAGGTCATTGCCATGGGGACGGCCGAGGAAATCATGAAGAACCCGGATTCCATTACAGGAGCTTACTTAAGCGGGCGTGTGAAGATTCCGGTGCCTGCCGAGAGAAGGAAGCCAACGGGCTGGATTACAGTAAAGGGCGCGGCGGAGAACAATTTAAAGAACATCAATGTGGACATTCCCCTGGGAATCATGACATGTGTGACCGGCGTGTCCGGTTCCGGCAAAAGTTCCCTTGTGAATGAAATCGTTTATAAATCCCTGGCAAGGAAGTTAAACAGGGCCAGAACCATACCGGGCAGGCACAAGAGCATCGAGGGCGTGGAGCAGCTGGATAAGATTATCGACATCGACCAGTCGCCCATCGGGCGTACTCCCAGGTCCAACCCGGCTACCTACACAGGCGTATTCGACCTCATAAGGGACCTGTTCGCCTCCACTCCGGACGCCAAGGCAAAGGGGTACAGCAAGGGAAGGTTCAGCTTTAACGTAAAGGGCGGCCGGTGTGAAGCGTGCAGCGGAGACGGCATTATCAAGATTGAGATGCATTTCCTGCCGGATGTATATGTGCCCTGCGAGGTATGCGGCGGCAAACGGTATAACCGTGAGACCCTGGACGTGAAGTACAAGGGAAAGAACATCTACGATGTGCTGAACATGACCGTGGAGGAGGCTCTTAAGTTCTTTGAAAATGTACCCTCTGTTACCAGGAAGATACAGACCCTGTATGACGTGGGACTGGGATACATCCGGCTGGGACAGCCGTCCACGGAGCTGTCCGGCGGCGAGGCCCAGAGAATCAAGCTGGCCACGGAGCTGTCCAAGAGAGGTACGGGAAAGACCATTTACATCCTGGACGAGCCCACCACCGGACTTCATTTCGCAGACGTCCATAAGCTGATTGATATACTTCACAGGCTGTCGGAGGGAGGCAACACGGTTGTGGTTATTGAGCACAATCTGGATGTAATCAAGACAGCGGATTATATCATCGACATTGGTCCGGAAGGCGGGGACAAGGGCGGAACGGTGATTGCAAAGGGAACACCGGAGGAAGTGGCCCGTTGTCCGGTGTCCTATACGGGAATGTATGTAAAGAAATATCTGAATTGACAACAGTTATGACAGCAGATGCGGCCGGGAGCGGCCGGAGCGCGGCGGGGATGAGGTAGTCCCCGCCTTTTTCTAAAAAGACAGGAATCAGGTATAGAATGGAAAAGGTGTGGACAACAGACGGAATTTATAGGGAAACCAGGGATAAGGCGGCCCGCAGGAAGGCGTAGGGCTGTGCCTGTGTGGAGATGGAATGTGATGCCATAGCGGCTCCGGCTCAGTTCAGGAACCGGTCTGTCAGCCGGTCTTTTTACAGCTCGGACAATCTGGAAAATATCATGGATATTGAAAATCCTTTGACATTTGCGCAGGGCCTACGTTATAATGGACAGGTTAAAGAGCAGTGCTAGGAGCGGGGATTGTAATGGATAAGGAAAAAAAAAGAAGTCTTTCAGAGGTGGCAGCAGATTATGTGAGGGAGCAGATTCTTCAGGGAAAGCTGGCTCAGAGAGAAAAGCTGGTTGAAAATGATATAGCCGTAACGCTGGGGATGAGCCGGGGGCCGGTGCGGGATGCGCTGAAGCAGCTGATGTACGAAGGGTTTCTGGATTATGAGACCAATTCGCCTAAGGATGCCTATGAGATATTCTTTCTGCGGGGCAACCTGGAAAACCTGGCTTTGGAGCGGTGCGGGGGCCGTCTCCTGAGTGACAGCATTTTTCTCATGGAGGACGCGGTGCTGGCCATGAAGGAGGCAGTGTCAGAGGACGACATGGGGAAAATCATCCAGTATGATGAGATATTCCATAAACAGATTTTATTATCAGGCCAGATGGAGCGTCTGACCAGTCTGTGGGAGACACTAAGCCCCTTAAACGGAGCCATGTTCTATACCATTAAGCAAATCAACGGGTATGTGTCTGAAGAACAGGTGGATTTGGACCAGGAGGACATTGCTGCCCAGGCAGGACGGCGGGGAAACAACTATCTGGAGCATAAATGGCTTTTGGAAATCCTGCAGCGGGGGAACCTGGAACAGTCCAGGAGCGCAATCAATACCCACTACATAGCCAACGGCGAGAGAATTTACCGGATCGGAATGAAGATGAAGAACCAGGAACTGTTTTATCATGTGTAATTGCGGATGCACAGGGACAAAAAATAAAAGCGGATGTGCAAAAGCGGAAATGCAGGACGTGAAGACGATTGTATCACGTTCCCGTATTTCCGCTTTTTAAATATATGTATGTGTTCGATCATGCTGTTGGTTCATACTGTTGGTTCATACTTTTAATTCATATGCTTCCTCTATGTTCCAGCTCTTACTCTTCAGGCATCCCCTCTATCTGTCTGCATATATATTCCATATCCTCAGTTCCATATCTCTGGTCGCAGGTAAAGGACAGCACATGGCTGTAGATGTAGTCCGCGTCGCCATGGCCTTCGGTGTCCACCATGGGGCCCTGGGGCCAATAGGTGGTGGTCTTGACGCCTTGTCCGGCCAGATAGGACTGGACCATGTCCCTGTCCTTTGCATACACGGTAAAGTGGCTGGGAACAGCGCCCTCTTTAAGAACCGGGAATATCACGGTAATCTGGGGATGTTCCGGCATATGCTCCAGAAGATACTGGTAATTGGCACGGCGTCTCTGTTTCAGCTGCTCAAAGTCATAGTGCCGGATGATGTACTCTGAATCCCGGTCGCTTCCATAGGAATCAAAGATGCGGCGCAGCATCATCTCGGCGTCCCAGAAGGTATCATTGAACTTCTGCATGGCCTGGGGGTCGGGAGTCCCTGCCTGCAGAAGCTGCTGTTTGCCTCTCATGGACATACTGCGCATGGAAAGATGGGTTTCGTCAGGAGGCAGAACGGGAAGGGAAAAGCCGCCTTTCCTCTTAATAGCGAATCCGCCAGCCGGTACTCCAATCCATTTGCGCATGCTGCCCACCACATAATCGCAGTGAGGGTCAACACCGTCGGCTGAGAAGATGGAGTGGGTCGTATCCTCCACAATGATGATGCCCCGTTCGGAGCACTTCCGTATAAATTCCCTGTCGTAGCTGCAAAAGCCGTAATAGCCGCAGAGATTGACAACGCTGATGCGGTCCAGGACCCTTTCATCAAAAATGGGGGTCAAATCCCTGGATACATCGTAGAATAAAAGTTCATAGCCGGCTTTCAGAAAAGGGGACAGGACTGTCTCGCAGGTGTAGACAGGCACATAGGCCACTTTTTTGGTGTCGGACAGGCAGATATCCTGGAGCGCATAGTAGTTGGCACATCTGCCGGACATGAAAAAGCGCAGGCTTCCTCCTGGCGGGCATAGGTTTTCCAGATAATGGTTTTCGGTTTCGGGCAGTGGTTCATATGTAAAAAATCCGCCAATCTGTTTCAAATTTTCTTACCTCCCAAACATGTGCCGGCTCCAGGATGTGTGCGCCCCAGAGAGACACTTAGATTTAATATACAGACAAGTATATCATAGATTTGAAAAAAAGCACAATAGAAATGTTGACAAAATATTTAAAGTGTAAAATTTAAACAATGATTGTTGACAATTTTGATATATTGTTTTATAATTTGAATGAAGCGAGGGAGTTTCAAATCCTAAGGCTTCTTTTTTATTATTTTGGTTTCAAACCCCTGTGCGGGGTTGTGAAATATGTATTTTGCTTCGCTGCGTTAATGCAGCAAATATACGAGGATTGGAGAGAGAAAAATGTACAAGTATGTGTTAAAAAGACTGCTTATGCTGATTCCGGTCATTATCGGCGTGACGTTCATTGTGTTTTTCATTCTGAACCTGTCACCGGGCGACCCGGCGGCAATCATCCTGGGTGACCAGGCATCAGCCGAGGCGCTGGCCATGAAGAGGGAGGAGCTGGGACTCAACGACCCTCTGCTGGTCCGTTACGGACATTATATGATTAATATGCTTCACGGGGACCTGGGCACATCCTATAAAAATAACCTGAGCGTATGGTCACAGGTTATGGAGCGGTTTCCTAACACAGCGGTGCTGGCAGTGGCAGGTATCCTGGTAGCCATTCTGATAGGAATTCCCACGGGAATTATTTCCGCCAAGAAACAGTATTCCATGATGGATAATACAGCCATGCTGCTCTCACTGATTGGCGTGGCCATGCCTAACTTCTGGTTCGGCCTGCTGATGGTTATTCTGTTTGCGCTGACCCTGGGCTGGCTGCCTTCACAGGGAATGGGGGAGGGATTCATACCTCTCATCAAGAGCCTGGTCCTTCCGGCGGTGACGCTGGGCACAGGGGCTGCTGCCATGATTACGCGTATGACACGCTCATCCATGCTGGAGGTTATCCGTCAGGATTACATAGACACAGCCAGGGCAAAGGGGGTTTCCGATAAGAAAATAACCACCCGCCACATGCTTAAGAATGCCATGATTCCGATTATCACGGCAGTGGGCCTGCAGTTCGGCACCCTTTTGGGAGGCGCCATGCTGACAGAGACCGTATTTTCCTGGCCGGGCCTGGGACGTCTCATGGTGGATTCCATCAAGTCAAAAGATATTCCCATGGTATTGGGGTCTGTTATCTTTCTGGCAATCATGTTTACCGTGGTCAACCTGGCGGTAGACATCATATACGCCTTTGTGGACCCGAGAATTAAATCACAATACAAGAGAAAGTAGGTGCAGTTCATGGGAAAGAAACATCTGATTGCCGCGGAAGCGGAAGGCGACCAGCGCTCCCTGTGGGGCGAGGCATGGCGCAGATTCAAAAAGAACCGGCTGGCCATGATTGGCATGTATTTTATCCTGGCACTGGTCATCATAGCAATAGCAACCATCATCATTGACGCGGTTACAGGCAAATCCATTTACCTGAATTACGTGGTAAAGCAGGATCTGAGGGGACGTCTGCAGGGACCAAGCCTGGCACACCCCTTTGGGCTGGATGAGTTCGGCAGGGACATGCTGCTGCGCATGCTTTGGGCGGTCCGGTACTCCCTGTTTATGGGAACCGTGGCCATCATCATTTCATGTATCTTCGGCGGTCTCCTGGGAGCTTTCGCAGGGTATTACGGCAAGACCGCTGACAATATCATCATGAGAATTATGGACATTCTTCTGGCTATCCCGTCCATGCTTCTGGCTATCGCCATCGTGGCGGCCCTGGGGACCAGCATCACCAATGTGCTGATTGCTATTGCCATCTCCTATGTGCCCACCTTTGCCAGAACGGTCCGGGCATCGGTGCTTACGGTGAAGGACCAGGAGTTTATTGAAGCGGCCCGCTCCATTGGGTGCAGCGACTGGCGCATCATCATCAAGTACGTGATTCCCAATTCCATGGCGCCCATTATCGTGCAGGTGACCCTGGGAATCGCAGGAGCCATCCTTTCCATCGCAGGACTTTCCTTCCTGGGACTCGGCATCCAGCCGCCCACCCCTGAGTGGGGCGCAATGCTGTCCAATGCCCGAAGCTATATCCGCGACGCATGGCATGTCACCATCATCCCGGGCATGGGAATCATGCTCACCATTCTGGCCCTTAACCTGGTGGGAGACGGACTGAGAGATGCCCTTGACCCGCGTTTGAAGAGCTGACGGATGAACACTAAGAAAGGACGAGTATGACATGGCAGATAAACCATTATTGGAAGTAAAAGATCTGGTCATCCACTATGAAACGGATGACGGAGTGGTAAAGGCGCTAAACGGCGTCAATATACATATCGGCGTGGGAGAGACCCTTGGACTGGTGGGAGAGACCGGTGCGGGAAAGACCACGCTGGCAAAAGGAATTATGAGGCTGATTCCCAATCCTCCGGGCAAGATTCTGGGCGGAGAGGTGATTTTTGAGGGACAGGACCTGTTGAAGCTTTCCACCAATGGAATGGAGGCCATTCGCGGCAGGGACATTTCCATGATATTCCAGGATCCTATGACCTCCCTGAACCCGGTGCTCACGGTAGGCGAGCAGATCATGGAGGTAATCGAGAACCACAACACCAGCCTGTCCAGGCAGGAGGCCAGAAAATGGGCTGAAAACATGCTGGAAAGGGTGGGAATCCCGGCAGAGCGTTTTGGAGAGTATCCCCACCAGTTTTCAGGCGGTATGAAGCAAAGGGTGGTCATAGCAATCGCCCTGGCCTGCAACCCCAAGCTGCTCATTGCGGATGAGCCCACCACGGCTCTGGACGTTACCATACAGGCCCAGGTGCTGGAGATGATATACAAGCTTAAATCTGAAAATAACACATCCATGATCCTCATTACCCACGACCTGGGGGTGGTTGCCCAGAACTGTGATTACGTGGCAATCATCTATGCGGGGGAAGTGGTGGAATACGGAACCCTGCGGGAAATATACAAGGACACAAAACATCCGTACACGGAGGGACTCTTTGGTTCCATTCCCAGCCTGACAAGCGATGTGAAGCGGCTTCAGGCCATTGACGGCATGATGCCCGACCCCACCAAGCTGCCTGAGGGCTGCGTTTTCTGCGAGAGGTGCAAGTATGCGGTTCCTGAATGTTCCAAGACCCATCCCGGGATGGTGACTGTAGGCGGAACCCACCAGGTCCGCTGCATCCGCTACCGCTAAGAAAAGGAGATTGACATATGCAGGAACAGAAAACAGAGATATTACGTGTGGAACATCTGAAAAAATATTTTACAACCCCCAAGGGCACTCTCCACGCGGTGGACGATGTAAACTTTTCCATCCGTACCGGGGAGACACTGGGAGTGGTAGGGGAGTCCGGATGCGGAAAATCCACCATGGGAAGGGCTATCCTGAGGCTTCACGAACCCACAAGCGGCAAGGTTTATTTTGAGGGCAAGGATATCCTGGGCTACAACAAGAAGCAGCTAAAGGATTTGAGGAAGGATATGCAGATTATATTCCAGGACCCCTTTGCTTCCCTGAATCCCAGGATGACGGTCAGCGAGGCAATCATTGAACCGCTGTTGGTGCAGGGTATTTACAAGCCCAATGAAAAGGCCGCCATCACACAGCAGGTGGAGAAGATCATGAACCTGGTGGGACTGGCCAAGCGTCTGGTAAACACATATCCCCATGAGCTGGACGGCGGCAGGCGCCAGAGAATCGGAATCGCCAGGGCGCTGGCGGTCAATCCAAAGTTCATTGTATGCGACGAGCCTGTATCGGCCCTGGACGTATCCATCCAGGCCCAGATCCTTAACCTGATGCAGGATCTGCAGGAGGAGCTGAACCTTACCTATATGTTTATTACACACGATTTGTCGGTGGTAAGGCACTTTTCCAATGACATAGTGGTCATGTACCTGGGACAGATGGTGGAGTCAGCACCTGCCAAGGCACTGTTTAAGAATCCCATGCATCCGTACACAAAGGCGCTGCTGTCAGCCATACCGGTTCCAGATCCGGACTTTAAGATGGAGCGCATTCCGCTAAAGGGCGAGCTCACATCGCCTATCAACCCGGAACCGGGATGCAGGTTTGCAAAGCGCTGTCCTTATGCAACGGAAGGCTGTACCAGCAATGAAATGACTTTAAAGGAAATGGAGCCGGGGCACTTTGTGAGCTGCCGTATGGTTCAGGAGCAGGGTTAAATTCCGGAGAAATCCAGGGCAGGAGCCTGTGGTCCGGTATTTATAGAGAGCAATATTGACAGAGAGAAATGTAAGAAAGAGAGGAGCTAGTATGAGAAAAACATGGAAGAAAGTCATTGCATTATCCTTAGTGGCGGCAATGGCAGTAAGTGCAGCCGGCTGTTCCAAGTCCGGACAGACCTCCACGGAAGGCGGCAGCGCCCAGACAGAGGCAGGTTCCAAGGGAGCAGAGGCAGGAGGAAGCGCCGGTGGTTCAGGGGAGTACAAGGATACGCTGGTATGGGCGCAGGGAGCGGATGTTACTTCCTTAGATCCCCATCAGGGAAAGGAGACGCCGGCTGTAGAGGTTACGGACCAGATTTTCGACACGCTGACTGTTGTTGACGCTGCGACCGGAGAGCTGCAGCCCCAGATTGCAGAGAGCTGGGATCAGAATTCCGATACATCCTATACATTCCACATCCGCCAGGGCGTGAAATTCCACGACGGTTCTGAGGTGAAGGCAGAGGATGTAAAGTTCTCCCTGGACAGGGCCATTAATTCCGCCGCTGTTTCCTACATTGTTGACTTTATCGACAAGGTGGACGTGGTAGACGATTATACAGTTAATGTAGAGCTGAAGGCGCCTTATGCACCGGCTCTGAGAAACCTTTCCGTACCATTTGCAGCCATTGTTCCAAAGGCAGTGGTGGAGGCAGACGAGGAAGCCTTCAAGCTTCATCCAATCGGTACCGGCCCATATAAGTTTGTAGAGTGGAAGCAGGGCGATTCCGTTACCCTGGAGCGCTTTGACGATTACTATGCAGGACCGGCAGAGACACAGAAGCTGGTTATGAAGGTTATCCCTGAGGCATCCCAGAGAACCATCGCCCTGGAGACAGGAGAAGTGGACCTGGCTTACGACCTGCTTCCAAATGACCTGGAGAAGGTAAGGAGCAATTCCGACCTCCAGCTGTTTGAGGCTCCGTCCCTGACCTGCTACTACATTTCCATGAACATGAACAAGGCGCCATATGATGACCAGAAGGTAAGGGATGCCGTTAACTACGCCATTGACCGCCAGCTGATTATCGACACCATTGCCAGCGGATCCGGAGAGCCGGCTGACGCCATCATTGCACCGGCTGTATTCGGATACTTCAGCCCTGGCGCTTATGAGTATGACCCTGAGAAGGCAAAATCCCTTCTGGCCGAGGCCGGATATCCAAACGGATTCGAGACCAGCATCTGGGTAAATGACAACCAGACACGTGTAGAGGTATGCCAGGCTGTACAGGCCATGCTTCAGGATGTGGGAATCACCTGCAACATCGAGGTAATGGAATTCGGCAGCTTTATTTCCAGGACTTCCGCAGGGGAGCATGACATGGGATACTTTGGCTGGGTGACCTCCACCACAGACGCAGACTACACCTACTATTCACTGGAACACTCCTCACAGCAGGGAGCAGCCGGAAACCGCAGCTTCATCGGAGATCCTGAGGTAGACAAGCTCATTGAGACAGGAAGGACCAGCGCAGATGAGTCCGTGAGACTGAAAGCATATGAGGACCTGGCTGTGAAGTTAAAAGAAGTGAACAACAACGCACCTATCTACTACAGCACCATCACCGCAGGCGCCAACGCCAAGGTGGAAGGTTTCGTGATGGATCCAATCGGCTACCACAAGCTGGAGCATGTAAAGGTTGCAAAATAAGAGAAGTAAAAGGAGAGATGCATCATGAGATTATCAAAGATTACATGGCCAACAGCGGAACGGTATTTTAAGGAAAATGACATGGTCATTCTTCCAATCGGCAGTACGGAGTGCCATGGACGCCATATGCCGCTGGGAACCGACACCCTGATACCTGACAAAATCCTGGATCTGATTGAGGAGAAAAATGACAACATCCTCATCGCGCCCATGATTCCCTACGGAGCATGCCAGTCACTGGCTGATTATCCGGGAACCATCAACATTGATTCCGACGTACTGTACCAGTATGTATACCAGATTGTGGACGGGCTGTACAAGCACGGCGCGCGGAAAATTCTGGTGCTCAACGGACACGGAGGGAATATCAAGACAATCGAGCGCATCGGCCTGGAATTTGACAAGAAGGGCGCCATGGTCGTGATGCTGAACTGGTGGCTGATGGCCTGGGATATGAAGCCTGAGTGGAAGGGCGGACACGGCGGCGGCGAGGAGACAGCTGGCATCATGGCAGTTGACCCCTCACTGGTAGATATGAGCAAGATTGACCTCCCTCTGGAAATGACCAATCTCACCGAAAACCTGGTGGCTACCGGCTTCCGTACCGTGCGCTTCAAGGGTGTTGAGATTGAAATTCTCAGGAACACACCAAAGGTGACAGACAATGGATGGATTGGACCGGATCATCCAAACACCGCCACCGTGGAGTGGGGCCAGGAGATGGTACAGACCACAGCCGACTATATTCTGGATTTGATTGAGGAGCTTAAGAAGGTTTCACTGTAAGGCTTTTCCTGCGGAGACAGGGGAGGTTGGGCAGAGATAGGTGAGGCAGAAATAAGTGAGGCAGATTAAGTAAGGCAGAAATAAGTAAGGCAGAAATAAACAGAGCAGAATTAGTTAGGCAGAAATAAGTTAAGCAGATGCAGTGCCGCAGGCATGGTATGGCAGGAGCGGTACCATGTGATGCGGCACTTTGCGTCTCATACCTGGAGGAAATCATGGCAAACATAAAAGAAATCGAAGCGTTGACCAATGCCTTTGGTCCCAGTGGATTTGAGGACGAGGTCATCCGGGAAGTAAAGAACTGGTGCGGGGGTTTGGACGTGGCAAATGATGCTATGTACAATGTTTACGCCACCATGAAGAAGAAAAAGGCCGGGCGCCCCGTGCTCATGCTGGACGCCCATCTGGACGAGTGCGGATTCATGGTACAGTCCATACTGGAAAACGGACTTTTAAGTATTCTGATGCTGGGAGGATTCCATCTCACCAGCCTGCCCGCCCACTCTGTCATCGTAAGGACAAGGGACGGGAAAAAGCACAGGGGAATCACCACATCCAAACCAGTTCATTTTCTGACAGCGGCTCAGAAAAACGACAACTCCCTGGCAATCGAGGATATCCTGGTGGATGTGGGTGCCAGCAGCCGGGAGGAAGTGACGGAGGTCTATGGAATCCGCCCGGGAGACCCTATTATGCCGGATGTAAGCTTTGAGTATCATAAGGAAAATGGAATTCTGTACGGCAAGGCTTTTGACAACCGTCTGGGCTGTGTGAGCATTATTGACACCATGCAGGCGCTTCGGGATGAGGCGGACCAGCTGGCAGTGGAAGTGGTAGGCGCATTTGCGGCCCAGGAGGAAGTGGGTACCAGGGGGGCCACGGTGACGGCACAGCAGGTTCAGCCTGATTTGGCCATTGTGTTTGAGGGATCACCGGCGGATGATTTCTATTTCCGTGCCGGTATTGCCCAGGGATGCTTAAGGAGCGGTGTGCAGATTCGCCACATGGACAACAGCTACATTTCCAACGTGGAATTCATACGTTTTGCCCAGGAGACAGGAGATAAGCTTGGAATCAAGTACCAGGACGCAGTGCGCCGGGGCGGCAGCACAAATGCCGGAAAAATCAGCCTCACGGGAAAGGCGGTCCCGGTACTGGTGTTAGGCATTCCGTCCAGGTATGTACACAGCCACTATAATTTCTGCGCGGAAGAAGACGTGGACGCCACTGTCAGAATGGCCGTGGAGGTAATACGCGGACTGGATGAGGAGAAGATTGCGAGGATTCTGCGGAAGGAAGTTATCTGATTAATGGGTTTGCAGCAGAGCAGAAGATGGAGCGGAGCAGAAGATGAGGCAGTGCGGAAGATGGGGCGGAGGATGAGAGTCTGTTAAAAAGTTCTGATGAAGAGTTCCGGCATAAAAATCTCGGCAAAAAATCATAATATAAATGCTCGTCAAATAGCCAGCAAAAAATTCTGAAAAAAGTGTCGAAATAGCTTGATATTTGTCGTTCTCTGCTTTATAATATATTTATACGAAAGATAAAAAAGAGATTGTACTATTCTGTACAATCTCTTTCAATTTTATAGGGAATAAATATTTTTCGGTAAATTGGGTCAAGGTATATAATAAGGGCGGGTTTGGAAATGGTTTGTATCTGGTTAGACCTTTGGCAACTGGCAGCAGCGGAAGCAGGCGGGTTACGCACAGCTTTCATCAGACAGGCTGCTTTAGGGTGTCGGATACAGGGTATTTTCAAACCCGTTCTGGG
>OKFX01000495.1_pt1 | contig 12428 bp, 9 predicted proteins | sample 1633441 | NCBI WGS metagenome assembly OKFX01 (sample SAMN04436775, study PRJEB24849) | human gut metagenome | biome: human gut; feature: NICU; material: stool | host: Homo sapiens | place: USA: Saint Louis, MO | collected 2011-03-21
GCAGGCGGGCGCGGATAGTTTCAGCACAGGAAAAAGCATCTTCTTGATTAAACATAGTATTCTCTTCTGTGGAAGGGTGAAATAATCCCCATAGTAGAGAGCGATGCGCACCGGCGACCAATACATTATTGGCGGCTGATTTATTCCATTCACCTATAAATTGCTCGCATCAGGAGGCCATCATCAACCTAAAGCAGCCACAGCAACTGCCGGATCCCAGCCGGATTAACTTCCGCCTGCTGCACTATTTTCGCGTGGTGGCGGAAGAGATGAACTTCACCCAGGCCGCACTGCGGCTGAACATCTCCCAACCCCCGCTCAGCAAACACATTAAAGAGCTGGAGAGCCAACTGGGCGTAGAGCTGTTCAAACGCACCACCCGCTCGATGGCGCTGACGCTGGCGGGCCGAACCTTGTTTCACAACGTCGAGATGCTATTGGATCAGGCGGGTAATGCACTCAATCAGGTGCAGCAATTGGGGCGTGGCGAAGCGGGCCATATGGTGATTGGCATGGTCGGCACATCGGTGTGGGGTGGGCTGATACCGGCGCTGAAGCGCTTTACCGAACAAACGGCCAACGTCACCTGGGCGTTGAACGAACTGACACCCGGCCAGCAAATAACGGCGCTGCAAAAACGTCATATTGATATCGGCGTGTGGCGAGAAGCCAGGGAACAGATATTACCGGGGCTGGCATGCCAACTGCTGGCACGGGAGAACATTGCGCTGGTGCTACCGCTCGATCACCCGCTGGCACAGGCGGAAAGCCTGCCGCTGGCGGCGCTGCGGCATGAAAAATTCATCGTGCTGCCGCCTCATGAGGCCAGTCTGGGGCTATATCTGCACAACCTGTGTTTGCAGCAGGGGTTCAAACCGGATATCGCCTATCAGGTCAACGAACCGCAAACCCTGATGGCGCTGGTGGCCGAAGGCTATGGCATCACGCTGTTGCCGGACAGCTACGGCCGCATTCCGTGGCCCGGCGTGCGTTTTTGCCCGCTGCAGCAGGCACCGTCAGCGGATTTGTACGCCATTTACCATGCCGACAGCGCGACGCCGGTGGTGCAGGCCTTTCTGGCGATGCTGCGTGCCTAATTGTTGTTCCACTCTGCCGGGACGCGTTTAGGCTACGCGTTGCATTTCCGATAAGAACAAACGCTGCTCTTCCTTGCGACGTCTCAGCAGCCCGGGCAGACGCTGACCACCGGCATACATCCACAGAGGGAATTGCCCTGCCGCCTCTTGATAACGTCCGGCGTTCAACAAGACCAACAATGTCGAAGGGGAACCGGATTTCAGAAACCGCAGCCCACTTTTTATCCCGGGCTTGCCCGGCCCGACATTGAACAGAAAAGACACCAAGGCATCAAATTGCCCTTGGTTCAAAGGGACCTCAACTATCTTGTGCAGCAGTGCTTCACAATCCATCACATCAGCTTGCAGCAAAGTCAGCGCAGTCAATTCACTGATGGTTTTCCCCGCGCCCACGTCACCGGTATGTCCATAACCAATAGTCCAAATACCGCCGCTATCGCGGTATGACGAAAGTCGAAGCCCTTCAAAACTTTTAATTAATGTTAATCCACGCTCTGACAGTACTTGATGCATATAGACTCCTTTCAATAGTGTAATTAATAACGCTCCTCATTTATTGGGTTAAGCAGTATAGAGTTGTCCCGGCAACAGACAATACCAAATCATCATAAATTAATATGAATCATCAAAAAGGACAGGCGAAATAACACGAAGCAGACTCAAAAATAAAATAAGAAACATCGTTCTGAAAGCTGCCTTCTCGTAATACCCATAAAATAAAGTGTATTTTCCGTTTCGAACATCCACCTGCTGATTTTGACAATATTCATGATGGGTCACTCTGCGATAGGTTTATCTGGCCAACAGATAACCCTAAAGGAGAAAACAGAGACCACCGTTTATTATCGCCGTTATTTTAAAACCCATCACTTACAGAGAGTGTATTATGAAAGACCTGATGAGTATTGATTTAAGTCCGCAAGAGTTATTATCATTACATATCTCAATTTCCTCCCATGCTTTGCTTAATCAAAGTTACAGTAATTTGTTACTGAGCCAACAGCTGTTAACTTCACTAAGTATGGATCCGGGCCTGACCGTGAAAATAAAGGCCTATCAGAATCAATTAAGGCAGCAGGCTCATACATTTAAACAAAGTACCATGTCTGAGCTGATTGGGCTGTTTACCAAGGCATCAAACTTTTCCACCCTGGTCACCACCGTCGACGGCATCTTTTCCACGGAGGACCCGCAGTCATCCCAGAAAGGGGGTGAAATGGTGGCAGCACTGGCGACCGTAGCTCAAAGCTACCAGGTCGCGGCGCAAGCGGTTCATACGCAGTTCAGCGCTACAAGGGAAACCTTAGAGCCCCTAATGAACAATTTCAGTGAGACAGTCAGCGCCATTGAACAGGGGCTTGGCGCAGAGGCCAAACAGCAGGCGCAAACCATCACCGCGCTTAATGAAGCGATTGCTAAAAATATTCAAGGCATCGTGGATGCTGGTATCAAGGCAGGTTCCGGGGTGGTACAGCTGGGCCAGGCCATTGTCGCCGCCGTACCGTTGGGCACCACTGGCAACAAACCGAAAGACCCGCCACCCGCCAAACCCAAATCTGCCGGTGACCAAACCGAATATATGATCTCCGGCATTCAGGCCATCTCAGCCGGGGCCTCCGGTGCTCATCAGGCGATTAGCGATCTGAAGGCCAACTACGTCAAGTTGGCAGCTGCCTATCAGGCTTTGGCCACCGCCAACGCGTTGCTCTCCGTTGCCAAGTCGGTTCACGCTCAGGCCCAGCTATTTGTCGAAACCTATGCGCTTACTGCGCAACGTGTAGCGCTCTTGCCAGCCGAGTGGAGCAAGGTGGCGAACGCCTATCTGGCCGCGACTCCCGTTATACGCGATATCAGTGAACTTTCTGATATGAAGCAAATCAAGCAGGTTATTTCGCTCAGTGCCGAACAATGGCAGCAAATATCGAAAGTCATTGAGAATGCCAAGGCTAATTACGCTGGAAACAACATCTTACCCGAAATGTAATCACCACTTATTTTAATAAAGGAAAAAATTATGACTACCCCAACACTTTCTATTAACGATGGTATGAACAATCAATCATCCCAAGCACTGCATATCCAGACCTATTGTAATAGCGTCCGACAACAAATATCGGTCGACTTTGAACGTTTCCCGAACTTAAGGGAGCATCAACGTCAAATCAATGAGAGTCTGACCACGGCAAAACGTCATTCAAACCATTATTTGAATGATATTCAACCATTGATCATCCGTAACGTCACTAATATCCAGGATTATTTTGAAACGCAAAACCTTATTGCGTCTGTCATGCCTTCCGGTGCGACAAAAGAACAATGGTTAAGCACCTTGGGTATGATCCGCGATAAGGCCAAAGAGTACCAGGAAGTTTCGGTAAATACTCGCCGTACCATTGGTACCTTGAATGACAACCTGATTATCGACTCAAATAACTATCAAGTAATTGTGGTTAACCTTAACAACGTAGTCGGTGGTAACAATGGGATTTTGGAGCAGCTAAATCGGGATATCGATGGTATCAACGCGGCCATTGATGGCGCGATTGCCGGCATTGTAGTCGGCGGCCTGTTGATCATTGGCGGTGCCATTGTCACGGCCATTGGTGCTGTTGCCGGCCTGGTGACTGCGGGAACCTCAACCCCTGTAGTACTCGGCGGTATTGCCATGATGACCGCAGGGGCCGGTGGGGTGGTCGGTGGGGCCATTGTACTAAGTAAATCATTGGAGGCCCGTGAAAAACTCTATCGCGACCGTAGCCAACTTAACAGCGAAGTGATGGTAGCCACCCAGATTGGGTCAGGATACAAGGGGCTGCAGACTCAGGCACAAAGTGCAGTCACCGCCGCCACTCAGATGAGCAACGCGTGGGACTCACTCACTTCAGAGCTGGATACGCTGAACGCCAACCTGCGCAAAGGCATTATTGATGACGGCTTCCTGCGCCAACTGTTCCTGGAAGCATCAAAGTCGTCCGTTGGCAAAGTCTTGGATGGAACAAAAATCATCAAACAACAGATGGCAGGTGTAGTGGTACGCGAAGTACCGCAAGATCAAACCATTGCCGATTTTGTTAAACGCCTGGCGGCGTAATCCCTTATAACCCGAGGGGCCAGGCGATCCCGGCCCCTATTCTGGAGAACACCCCATGAGTGGTGGAATGCTAACGCAAGTCATCAATAATTTATCGCGCACCGGTGAGGCTATTCAAAAATTCGATGGTCTGCCGGCCAATGCGATCCCAATCCAACGGAATATCCAGAGCGCTATTAACACGCTGTTGCCGGACATTAAACAAATGCAGCGTGATGTGACGACCTGGGGTCTGAAACTCGAGGCTCAGCTTGATGAAAAACTGGCGGTTTTGGAGAGCTTATCCCCCAGCGAACTGACCATGTTCATTCGCCAAAGCAAGGAGGAAATTACCAAGGTAATGAGTCAGGTCGATAAAGTTAAAGATCGTACGAAAAATACCGATAATACCGTTGTTGATAATAATATAACCCTGCAACGCATTATCATCGACCTGCAGGCGACGATTGCCGGGCTGAAATCGAATTTGCAAGGTAGCCAGCAGAAGCTCGATGAGTTGAACAAGAAAAAGTACTACTTTATTGCGCTCGGTATTTTGGGTATCCCGGGGCTGATTGCCATGGCAGTGCTGCTCAGTGAAGCACAAAGTAACGTGAATAGCATTGAGCGTCAGATTTCAGCACAACAATCGGATATTCGGCAACAACAAAGCTTTGCGACACAAACTGTTGCATTCTCACAGGATCTGCTTGAGCTGAGTAACCATATGCTGAAGATCGGCAATGCTATCGAGTTTGTCAGCAATGATATTCAGAAAGCGGAGAAAAACATCTCAGGTGGCGAAGCAGCACAATTGACGAAATTGTTCTTTACTGCAGCAAAAATGAGTGTGAAAACGTTGCTGGTAGACGCGTCTTAAACGGTAACTGCGCATCTCTATTTTTAGACCAAGAATCATCCTCCCTGACAAAAGGTGATATTTATCGGTTGTTGGGGAGTGATAAGTTGAGCTACCAAGGACGCGGCTGGCGTACCGATGTCCTTTTTAACCACCAAGAGTGCTCCATTCAGCCCTATACACTCAGGATCTGGCATTCCAAAATACCTTAACTCGCTTTTCATTTTATACGCGCCGTGCTGATAAGGAACATCATGAAAAAAAGAGCCTGCTCTTTCGATTTCGCGATCTCGATCATAATTACTCCCAGAGTCTTCTTAGCCATTTTCTGGGAAATATGTACTATCACAATAACCGACCCAGACCTCAATAGTTTAAATGAAGGTATAGGGTTACGAATAACCGCCACACATATTCAGTCGCCATAGATCAAAAAAGTAACACATTCTGCTTCATATTCGTCATAAAAATGTCATCCTATCGAGGTAATGCAACTCAATCAAAAAAAGGAGATCATCACGGGTACCGATCTTCATCCATATAGAAAGCATTGAACCGCAACAGAATACTATGTAATCCAATGTAAATCCGGGATCAGATAAGGAACTGAGGAATAGCAACTCACTCTAAAATGAAACTCAATGACAGCATGCAGATTATAAAAAGGAATAGTTATGGAATTTATGTCAAAACGCGTTAATTATTTTATCGCTGTTGCACAAGAAGGATCAATCACCAAGGCTGCAGATCGCCTCTGCATCACACCATCGCCATTAAGCAAAAGAATTAAAGAGTTGGAGGAAAATTTAAAAATTACGCTTTTCGAGCGGACTAACCAAGGGCTATCCTTAACCAAAGAAGGCCAGCATTTATATAGTGATATTATTGCCCACTATGAAGAACTCAATAGAATCAAAGATAATCATAAGGAAAAAAGGCACATTCAAGTCGGTGTTTACGGACCGGTGCCTCCTCACGTCAATACGGTGATTGATTACCTGTTGATGAAAAACCCGGCATTGACTATCAACCTGGTACGGCTGACACCGACGGATGGAGTGAACCGCAATGAGCTTAATCGGCTAAATCTACTGTTCAGCATCGAACCTTTGCCAACCGCCCCCTTTTCGCAGCACCTGTGTACCGAGGAACGGCTGCTGCTACTGCACCCGGTAGGGAATAAGCCAGAACAATATCGATCACTACCCTGGGTGCAAAGCACTTATTTCTCTGAAACCCCGATATTTAAACACTGCCATGAGCAACTGCAGCAACAGGGGTTTGCACGGGATCTGATGAACATCGATAATCTGCACCTGCGGCTCAACCTGATCCGTCAGGGTAAAGCCGTAGCACTGGCGCTAGAATCCATGCTGCCCATCATGAATGTTGACGAAAGTGAATGCAGTACCATGTTGTTGTCTAATGCGCGCTTGACGCATCATATCTACAGCAATGTGGCGCAATTAAATGACAGCCAGCAGGTGATGGCCCATCTGGCCCATCAAGGGACGCAACAGTGGAAAACAATTTGCCCCCCTGCATATATGAATTAATAGATTGATTTTTTTCTGAGTCCGCTCAGCTTGGTATTTAATTTATATTCACGTAATTTTCCAGCGCACAACACCAGTTTTCATGACAGCACTAATCCTAAAAACGTTACCCCCCCGGCATCCTCCCTTCTTCTCTACGCGAAATAGCAAACGATTAACTAACAGACACTCTCCCAGACATCATCCGTTAATTAGCATCACTATGGGGTGCCTCTCAGGCTTCATGCCAGACAAAAGTTAAAAAGCCCGGCCCCCGTAGAACAGAGAATCCAGGCTTTGCTATCTAATTGAGATTACACTCCTCACCCCTTTGACATCAGATATTTTTCATATTGACCGGCTGAGGCAGGAATTACGGTAATACCTGCTGTTGTTTCAAGTACTGGCTTACGTGCTCTGCCAACAGTTTGTGAGTGTGGGTCGTCGGATGTAACAGATCCCAAAATACATAAGTATCTGCGTTGGTGCAGGCAGCACGCACCGGAAGTGCATTGATATAATTCAACGATGAAGGCGCATGGATATCGAGACAGGCCATTTTAGTTTCACTGACCTGATAGCGAGCAGGGTTATCAAGCATGTCAGTAAACAACGCAGCCAAGTCAAAAATGATCACCGGTGAATCAGGATGGCTCCGGTTGATATCGTCCACTACCTGCTTAATACGGGTATTGTAATCATCGATCTGTCGCTTGATCTTTTCCCCGTCCTGACGAAAAGCAAACTCCGGCGCCCGCGTAATATTCGGTAAATTGAGTACCAGCACCTTTTTCGCCCCCGCACTGACCAGTCGATTAAGCGCCTTGGTTTGATTCGCAATCAGGCCATCAACCCCTTGATTATAGGTAACCAAATCATTAGCACCGATCCAAACGGTAAACAGCGAGTTTTCCGGCCGATAGTTTTTAGCCTTTTTCATGTAAATCAGCCACGAGTCAACCTGATCCAGCAACCCGGGAATGACCAATTTTTGCTGATTGGACGCCGCCCCCCCCACAGCCCAGTTATATACGGGTAAATGGTTCTGCTTCGCCAGATATTCAACCCAGGTGGGGCCATTGCTGAACCGCCCTAAAAACCAGCTTTTAGGATTAGGGAAACGCCATAATGACGCATTAAATACATTATTCGTATCACTAAGACTGTCCCCAAAGGCCATGATCTTATTGATACCTACGCCTTGCGTCGGCGGGTCATTGCTCCAAACGCTGTAGTTGAATGAAAGCTTATTGTTAGCTGCAGCAATCATCGCCAGAGGTTGATCAATGCCGGCCCGACTCAGGGTGTTGTCGCACACCCGATTCAGCGCAGTTAATGATGTATCACTGTAAAACATATTCTTCCAGGACATTGCGAACGATGACCACCAACTTCCCTGCAATCGATAATACGTTGTTGAATCGATATTCTTAGCCCAGAGATAATCTGCCCGTGGGGAGATACTGCTCGGGTCGATACGGTAATAACACCGCAAGTAAGTATAGGTATTATTACTCTTACCGAATAAGAAAGGAGAACCTTTATCAATGACATCAGGTCCTTTGGGTGAAAGGGTATTATTAACGCCCCCCTGCGGAATGGGAGCTAAATTATCATTAGCAAAAGCAGCAGAAGAAATAAACAGTAATGCATAAAGTGATTTTTTCATAAAAGAATTCTCTTCTTATCGCACCGGATGATGCGATAAAAAATATGACATCGACAGAATGTCATATACAGGTCCTTTTAAGACTTCAAAGAATACTATTTGACAGTATGTTTTTTTAATTAAGATAATTATTAAAAAGGAAATCCCCAACTGTCTATTAAGACGCCTTTATATTCTTTCTCTTAACAAGAGATATCCCCTGTGGTCGGCTTGCGGCCACAGGGAACGGATTAAACCCCAAGATGATACAGAAATACTCCGGGTTTAGAGTGCAGGCTGCACCATAAACTGGCCTGCGCTGCCGCGATCTGCCATTTCCAGCGTCTGGCTGTAGTAGAGGAACGGGAAATGTTCTGAGGTGGACTGATTGAAGTAAACCAACAGCTCAACGTCTCCGTCGATCCACACCGTGTCTTTCCAACCGCGATCTTCCGCCATTGGCTGCGCACCGTTAACGCGCTTGACCAGGAACTGTACGCCCTGAATGTGGAACGCCTGCGGGGTATCCGCATGGATATTCCAGCGCTCCCAGCTCCCCTGCTGAGTTTGCACATCGATGCGGTTCATGTCCCAGATCGCCCCGTTGATCCCGGCCTGGCTGTCGCCCAAACGGAATTCGCGGGTGCGGCTGACGCTGCCGTCCAACAGTTGATCGGCCAACAAGCGCATCGGCAGGTTATCGGTCACCAACGGCAACAGCCCGGTCGGTTTCAGCGTCAGCACCTGGGTAGAGACCAGGATGCTCGAAGGTTCAAACAAGCCGCGCAGGCGATCCATAATGCCTGCCGCTTCGCCGGCGGTGATCGTCACCTCATCGCCTTTTGACATGTCGATCAACACTTCACGACGTTCGCCCGGTGCCAGCGAAAGCTGCTGTACCGCGACCGGCGCAGGCAAGAAGCCCTGATCGCTGGCGATCACGTTGAGCGGTCGGCCGTCACTCAGTTGCAGCATGTAGCGACGCGAGTTGGAAGCATTAAGCAGGCGCAGGCGCACCCAACCGCGGGAGACTTCGATATAAGGATTTTGTACGCCGTTAACCAACAGCGTATCGCCGACAAAGCCCCCCTGCGACGGCGGGTCATATTCCGGCGTGCCAAAGTTATCAAGGCGCTTGTCCTGAATGATTAGCGGGAAGTCATCTACGCCATAGTGATTCGGCAAAGGCAGCGATTTGCTGACCTCGTCTTCGACCAGCCACAGCCCGGTCAAGCCATTGTAAACATGCGGCGCCATGCGGTTTGGGGTGCTGGCGTGATACCAGCAGGTGGCCGCATTCTGGCGGATCGGCAGCACCGGCGACCAGTCAACGTTGGGAGACATCATGCGCGGCGCCCCCCCCATCAACGTACCCGGCACTTGCAGGCCGCTGATGGTCATCGCCACCGGCTCCGGCAGGCGGTTGCTGTAAATCAGCTTTACGTCATCACCGTTGTAAACCCGCACCGTCGGCCCAAGGTACATACCGTTGATGCCCCACACCGACGCCTTGCGGTTATCCATAAATGCCCAGTGGGCACGCTGTAAGGTTAAAAACAGCGGTTGCCCACGGCGGGATTCCAGCAACGGGGGAACAGGTAACGGGGTCTGCGTTCCGCTCGCCTCAGCCCTCAGCGGCACGGCTCCCGCGCACAGCGCCAAGCCCGATGCCTGAATAAACTGACGTCGACTGAGTGACATATTTTCTCCATGAAAAGCAATGACTAAACCGTGTGCAAAGACCGGGCCCCTGTTAATCAGATTAGCAGGAGCCCCGGCGTTAACGGCATTTGGCGCCGTTTAAAAGTTCATTCTTTGAAGCCGGTAGGAATATTATTTTCCGGCGGCATTGCGCTGGGCGACTTCCGCATCCAGCTCGGCGATTTTCGCCAGCATCAGCTCATGGCAATGGGCCGCCAGCTCACGCACATTTTCTCTACCGTAGCCGCTGATATCGACCGGCTCCAACATTTCGACGATCGCATGACCATTATTCCAACGGTTAAGATTAATTTTACCGCTGGTGGTGGAAACGCAGATGGGCACAATCGGCACCCCGGCGGCGATTGCCGCATGGAATGCGCCGGTTTTAAACGGCATCAGCCCGCGCCCGCGGCTGCGGGTGCCTTCAGGAAACATCCAGATCGAAATGTCGCGTTTTTTAAACTGTTCGGCGACCTGTGCAATGGTGCCGTGCGCTTTGGCGCGGTTATCACGGTCAATCAGCAGGTTACCGGTCAGCCAATACAGTGGACCAAAGAACGGTACCCACAGCAGGCTCTTTTTACCCACGGTCACGGTACGCGGCTGCACCGCTTTGGCGGCGGTCACCATATCGTAGTTATTCTGGTGGTTGGCGATATAAATGCAGTTGCCATTTTTGGCCGCATCGGCCGGTACGCGGACTTCCACCTTCAAACCGAATAACCCGGAAAGGCGGCCAAACAGATGACCGAAGGTCGCCACATGGCGAGGATCGCGCGGGCTGAACAAACAGTAAATAGAACCGAAGATGCACACCAAAATACAATACAGAGTGGCAAGAATGGCACGCAAAATTAATAACATAACAACCTCATTAGCACACTGCCGACACAGCCTGAAACGCTGCGCAGGTCCCTTTTTCACTTCATACTTAAAGCTGCATCTGTGTTGGCTGCGTCCGCGCACCCCAGTCACTTAGTTTACTAAGCTCTCAGGGATTTACGGCCTTGCCGCCTTGATGCAACTCCAATTATTTTGGGTAAACTCATTCTTTGATTGCAGGGGCTGAAAACCTGCCCTGCATTTTTTTGCTATTTTCCCGCCAGCCGGCGATACGCACAATAATTTTATGCAGAGAAATGTTAACTATTTGAAAATAATTGCCGGTTGCGTGAAAAAAAGCGGGCGCAATATGCTGCGCCCACTTGTTATTCTCTCAGGGTTACTCTTCGCTGTCGCCCGTCGGCGCTCGTGCAGGGGCGTCGATCTCTACGCGATCGATACGCTGCAGGCCACGTGGCAGTGAGGTGCCTTTACGGCCCCGCTCCGCACGGAACTTCTGCAAATCTTCCGGACGCAGCGTCAGCTTGCGTTTACCCACATGCAGCGTCACAGAGGTCTGTGGCGGCAACACGAACAGCCATGTCAGCTTGTCTTCACCGGAGGCGGCCTGCGCCGACGGGATAGAGACAATCTTGTTACCCTTGCCCTTCGACAGCTGAGGCAGATCGGCAACCGGGAACAGCAGCATGCGACCGGCTGCGGTGATCGACAGCAGCATATCGTCGTCGCCGTGGATCTCCATCGGCGCCAGCGCTTTGGCGTTGTCCGGCAGAGTAATCATCGCCTTGCCGGCACGGTTGCGTGCCACCAAATCGTTGAAGGTACAAACGAAGCCGTAGCCGGCGTCGGAAGCCATCAGCAGTTTTTGGTCGTCCGCCGCCATCAGCACCTGCTCAATGGTGGCGCCCGGCGGAGGCGTCAGCTTACCGGTCAGCGGCTCGCCCTGCCCGCGTGCCGAAGGCAGCGTCAGCGGATCAAGCGCGTAGCTGCGTCCAGTGGAGTCGATAAACACCACCGGCTGGTTGGTTTTGCCGCGCGCCGCGCTGCGGAAGCTGTCGCCCGCCTTGTAGCTCAGGCCGCTTGGGTCGATATCGTGGCCCTTGGCGCTGCGCACCCAGCCCATTTCAGACAGCACAATGGTCACCGGCTCTGAAGGTACGAAGTCGTGCTCACTCATCGCCTTGGCTTCCGAACGCTCGGTAATCGGCGAGCGGCGATCGTCGCCGTAGGCCAATGCATCGGCCTGGATCTCTTTCTTGATCAGAGTGTTCAGCTTACGTTCGGAGGCCAGCAGTGCCTGCAGTTGATCGCGCTCTTTGGCCAGTTCGTCCTGCTCACCGCGGATCTTGAACTCTTCCAGCTTCGCCAAATGGCGAAGTTTCAGTTCGAGGATGGCTTCGGCCTGAGTGTCTGAAATACCAAAACGCGCCATCAGCACCGGCTTGGGTTCGTCCTCTGTACGGATGATGTTGATCACTTCATCGATATTGAGGAACGCCACCAGCAAACCTTCGAGGATGTGCAGGCGTTTCAGCACTTTTTCCAGGCGGTAGTTCAGGCGACGGCGTACCGTATCGCGACGGAACGCCAGCCACTCGGTCAGGATTTCTACCAGCCCCTTGACCTGCGGGCGGTTGTCCAGACCGATCATGTTCATGTTGATGCGGTAGCT
>OKFX01000506.1_pt1 | contig 12115 bp, 15 predicted proteins | sample 1633441 | NCBI WGS metagenome assembly OKFX01 (sample SAMN04436775, study PRJEB24849) | human gut metagenome | biome: human gut; feature: NICU; material: stool | host: Homo sapiens | place: USA: Saint Louis, MO | collected 2011-03-21
GATTTTATTATACTGTATCGCTGCCAAAATCTGTTCAGAATAACGCTGCAATTCTTTATATGTAACAACGATGTCCTTGTAGCGTAAAGCGATAGCGCCAGAACGTTCGTTTGCATGAATCGAGATCAGCTCAGATAGCGGTGAAAACTTACTTTTACCAAGGTGAAATGTTGTCATGAAAAGAATCCTCATCATCAATTCACTCACTATCGGTATGCATTTAAATTTTGACTAGTCACTGTAATGAAATCCGGCGTTTCAAAATTGAAACCATCAAGATAAAATCAGATAATAAAACCAAAAAAAACAACGCTACAATCTCTCATATAAAAATAACAAACGGGAAGTTGCCAATAAAAATGAACGAACTTAATTAATACCACCATCGTCACCCGATATATTTTTAAAAAAATAACTGACTTTTTGAAAGAGCTAGGGTGAAAACCCATTGACTGAAAAAATCTTCTTTTAAAATCCCGACACAGGGTGAACATCGCCTCGCTGTGTATTTACATAATTTCGATAAACATGGAATGAGTTTTTTTCACTAATACGCAGGTGAAGTGCACTATTTCGGCAAAACCGCCGCTAAGGAAAGTGAATGTCATGCCAGAATCTTATTTCTGAATAGAGAGTGATTTATGCTCAAGGTAAGAAAATTTTATTACTAAAGTCACAAACAGCCTAAACCACCAGTATTTCGTAGGTTAAGCGTTACCGACAGATACAGGCTGCCACATCGGTGTGGCTTGTATTCTTTTTCTTTGGGTTTGTCGTGTATTTAGTGGCATCAGAGGCCTCTAATCGAGATGAGCCCCCTCAAAGGCCCCCAGATACCACTTGATTTGGCTATAACTGAGTTGACCTCGATAGCGCTCGTGACAGAAAAAATCAGTAATTTCAGGGAGTATAAGAGATAGAAAGCGAATTCAGTAGAGGTGTGTTGACTTCGAAATGGTACGCCCTACAGGATTCGAATATACACAGTATTAATATGTTTTGTATGGATAAAATTGTGTTCGATAAAATTTGTACCAACATTTATACCAACAGATAAATTTGTCAGAAAGTACGGTCCATTATCGATGGGCCAGCATGCCGGGATAATACTTAGCAATGATGTCATTCATCTTTTCTACCAGATCTAGGCGTTTGAATACGATATGTCCGGTCCCCTTTTGAAAGTACTTTATCTTAAACAGTTCATCTTCGTAGCGGTCTGAGGCTTTCTGCTCGCTAATATGATCGCTGAGACGACGAGCAATATCTGCACGGTTATCAGGAATGGGTTTTCCATCGAGTAACATCAGCATGCGTTCCAGGTCGACCAGTTGATCCCGCCTCCAACCCCAAGTGAAGCTGAACCCCCAACGGTTGTGAGTGACCAGGTTGCTAATGATGATCTTTTTGCCAAAACTACACGGGCGGTTAGTTTTATAATCCCAGCTCAATCCTTTAAACACGTTTATCACACCTCGCTCAAAGACTTCAGATTTGCTCTGATGCAACTGCTCAAAGGTACTAAGAATGTTGTTCTCACTGATTTCCGGCAATTCTCCGTCATCCAGGCTTTTATTCCACTGGTCACGTGCCTGAGCATCCATCAAAGAGAGCATCCCGGATTTCAACATCAGGTCACGCCAGATGCTGCGATCGATGTTGCGGGTGATGGCTTTCATGGCAGTTTCTGCTTTCTCGGTGAACCAACAGTCGTAGCGATGTCCTGGTCTCATACCCCACTCCATGGATGTTCCACCTCCAATACTGTTGGTCAACATCGATATTTCATCCAACTGGTTAATGAGGGCAGTAATCTGCGTACATGCGACATTACGCCCAGACACGACGCGTTCGATGCTGGTGGAACAAATCACTTCCGTATGGTCGGTCAAAACTTCGGGTTCAGTCTGCATATTTCTTTCTCCGTAAACGTAAACGCCCACCGGTTTAAGGGCGGGCGTAATGGGGTGACGTTGGTCAGTGTTGTTCGGAAAATAGTAGTCGGATGCTGTGGGCGCTCACCAATCAAAGGTTTCAAATTCCGACAGTACATCCCCCGCAGCATCCAAATGAAGGAGAGCGATATGATGGTGTCGCATCAGGCCGAGAATTAACCGACGGCAGGCTTTCGATAACCCTAACTGTTTAAGCCGTAGTACCGGATGTTGCCACGCATTGAGTCGTATCAGGTACCCTGTGCCGGTGAAATGGCACCACTCACCGTTGCCATAGTCTTCTTGCTGGTGTGAGACGTGATACAGCACCGTGTTATCGTCGTTGGTGATATGCGCGGTACTGCACTGGATCCCCGAGAGCAGCGCACTGACGGGGAGTTTGTCGCAGTTCATGGCCGTTTTTCTCCCTGAATGGTTCGTGTTATGACCTGATATCCGTTACGTGTCATCAACCCGGTGGCGTGACGGGCCCGCAAGATATCGATGGTAGTGATGAACGGTGATTGCTCCCGGCAGGAGAACCCCCGCCGGTCAGTGCGTACCAAGTCGAACTTCTCCACGATAAAATTCAGAGCATCAGCCAGTGATATACCAGCATCAATATGTTCCTGAATTATTGTGTCATCACTGAACACAGTGTCGTTCACAGTCAGTCCATAATGTTGGGCCAGCAGATACGTGAGCAGATCCCGCCAGATCGCAATGGGAGTTGGGCAGGAGTAAACCGCCCGTTTCGGGATGACAGGTAAAGTTTTCATGTGGGTTATCTCGGGGTTGGAATAAGGAAGATGGGTAATGGGATGGAGAGAGTTTATTTACGTGTAAGCTTTTACGTGGCTGCCATGCGCGTTGGATACACCGAAATATACACATAGCCATGTGATCCCAATGTGTCGGCTTCACAAGTCAGCCCATTGCGGTAGAGCGTGACGCAGTGCTGATAGCGAGGGTTGAGCTCACCGGACAACAACATCAACTCCAGGTGGTTGATAAACTGTGGAACGGTATTATCTACATCTCGGGCCACCGTTTCGCTGAAGATACCGCTAATACTGGCGCGGTCTGATAGAAAATGGAGCCTGTTACCTTGCTGTACGAGACGGGCACCCAACTGCGGGGTGATGTTGCGTTTTAGTCCCCAGGCTGGGGTAGTGATAGATGTCATCGTGTTTCTCCTTATAGCAGACCGTTTTCGGCAAACGAATACACCGCCATGCCACCGACAATGCAATGGTCCAGCACCCGAACATCAACCAATGCCAGCGCCTCCTGTACCCTGTGTGTGATTTGTCGATCGGCGTCGCTGGGTTCTGCATACCCCGAAGGGTGGCAGTGCGCCAGAAGGACTGCAGCGGCGTTGTGCTTCAGCGCAAATTTCACGATTTCACGGGGGTGAACCTCTGTACTGTTGATGCTGCCGGTGAAGAGGGTTTCATGGGCCAGCAGACGATGTTGATTGTCGAGGTAAAGCACCACAAACACCTCACGTTCTCGTCTCGCCAGATGTAACCGCAGCCAGTCACGTGCGGCATGGGTGGAAGTGAAAGAAACACCCGGTTGCCTTAGATGCTGTTCCAGCAAGGCTAACGCGCGTTGAATGGCGCGTTGTGTGGGTAACGGTAACTCGTTGACGGTCGTGGTTAAGAGAGTACTCATCATGATGGTGGCGTTTCCGTAATATGAGGGCTAGTCGATGATGCGCATGATAGCGTTGCACTCGGGGTGGTTGAGCGCGTAATCCCGCAGACGGTAATAGTGTTCCGTCATCGCATCACACTCCGTGCGACAGGCGTGGTGGCTGTAAGTTATCAGGCAGGCGATGATGCCGGCGGCTTCATGACCGACGGTGGCGCTATTCCCGTTCAGTGCGTTAAAGAGTGCGTACTCCCGTTCGGTGGACGGGATAATAAATGCCCCACCGTTACTGAGGGTGTAAAACTCCCAATAATCTCCGTGGTAGTCCTTACACAAAAGGTCGAGCCAGGAAAATATCGGTGACTCAATGCGGAGCCATTGTGGGATATTGCCAAAATGCTGTAACCAAAACGACTGGCGGTCAGCGTCAGGAACGAGAGTCGCCGTCAGTGTGGGGAGATCGTTTATCGGGGATGTCGAAGGTGTGCTGTTAGCAGTATTATTTTTCACAGGAATTATCCTTAGGCTAATGGGTGGTCTCGGCTGCTTTGGCTCACCCGACCAAAGCAGCGGGTTAATGGCAACCGTTCCTTATTCAACGGTATAAAAGCAAGCAGGCCCTGCTCCCGAAGGGGCAGAGCCTGCTGATAGAGGTGTGTCGTGTTACCGGGTGTTAAAAAGAGGTCAGCCGTAAAGCGGCGTCACTACACTGCAATGATTTTTAGGGTTATCGCCAGTTAAAGGTAAAGTCGCCTTTGTCGGTCTGTACCGTCAGCTCCAGCGGGCGGCACTTGCTGAAGCCGCCGTTACTGGGAGTGGTGAAAGAGAGTGTCTGACCATAGCCCAGCCGTTTGTTCACGTTTTTCCCCCGACCTGCCATTGAAATCAGGCAGTTGCCCCTGTTTAGCGTGATTGACTGGAGGGTAATGTCGTTTTCCAGGCTGGTCAGCGTCAGTTCCCAGACGGGAAAGTTACGGTTATTGATGAGGTACGTTGCCTGAGAGCTCACGGACAACGGGGCTGTGCCGGCAAGAGTAGAGAAGCTACCGACGAACAGTACGGCGGCAAGTGCGCTTTTAATCATGACGGTTATTCCTTATTGATAAATTTCTTTGCATTGATTGTATTTTCCTTGTGGGCGCCCATCACAGGCTGTCTGATTCAGGGATACCGTCTTCGGCAAGACCGTGGCTGATGTTGTTCACCATCGTATCCGGATCGAGCTTTATTTCTGCCAGTCGTTTCCCGTTTTCCGGGGGGCCTTTGTACACATCCAGTGATGCAATTGGCTGATCTTCATCGTTCGTTCCAACCGCTATCTGGTACGTGATATCACCGTTGTGGACGGTGAACGCCTGGATACTGATGACCTGATTGCTTTGGTACGCGTACGTGGTATTACCCGCTGGAACGGTGATATTCATCTCTTTGTTTTTTGCGCCGGTCTTTCCGAAGGAATACGAGACAGACGGGGTGACGATACAAATCTCCACCTCTTTTTTATGGTTCGTTGTTTGGGCATAAAACACGGGTTTTGCACAACGCTGATAATGTGCCTGACGGAGCGTATCCAGGGTTGCAGCATAAGAAACTGGCGTGGCGGCGAATAAAATCATCGCCTTTAGCAAGCACCGGCAGGTGATACTGTTGACTGTTTTCATCTTCTTGACTCCCCTGCTTCGGGCAAGACGACATACACATCCCTGCCCCTGACCTCAATGGTCACTGGTTGCTTAATGCCAGTATTCATCAGCGCCTGCGCCCGCCAAAAGCGGCCACTGACCTCTTCCTTCATATCCGTCACGCGAATACATCGCTCATCACTGTCGTCATCCCGCATGATTTGTGTCACCACCGTGCACGCACTGTGCGCCAGCTGATCGACACCGGATTGTGTTTTAAAATGATTGCCGGCCACGGCTGACAACACCGTGCAAACCAGCCATACCTGTAACAAGCGCCAGGGTTTCCCCTGATGCTCGTCACGTTGGCGCAGATACACCATCGGCAGCAGGAACCACCCCAGTGAAGGGGCCGTTTTCTCCTGTTTCATCAAACTCAGCCGGTCGAGCAGTACCCAGACCAGGGAGCACAGCATATAAAGACCCAGCGCCACCTTTGGGGGGAGGAAGATAACAGAGAGTCCCCAGATGACCGGAAGACCAATGGACAAGCACCAGGCGTAGGTGTCTTGCTTGAGAAACGGATAAGGTTTCAACATAGTGAAATAGTCCTTTATTAATCATTGAGTAGAAAACAGTGGGATTAAACGACCTCCCCAGCGAGGGGATCGTATCGGGATGTAAAGAGGAGAGATAATCGTTAGTGAAGATCAATAAGCCGAAACCGATCGTCGAAACCTATCGATATAAACGATCATTAACCACCTATTGATAGTCATAATCTATAACAAATTCATGTTCGATCGGCGAAACAGATCGAACGCAAGGCAGGTTTTTAGACATACATTAAAAGAAGCGATGCCACAGCAGTTTGGCTAAAGAGATCAAACGATAACGGATCCATGTTAACCAGGTTCTGAATGTGTGGGACTCCAGCAGGGCATCCACGCTTTCGTCAAAGATATCCCCCACCACGCGAGCAAAGCTCTCCTTTGCTGTGTCGGTCACCTTTTCGGTCCGATACGCCGGCTCCAATTGTCGGGTTACCCCACTGCTGGCTTTATCCGGTAATGCGGTGATCAGGGCCTCAACCCACCGAGTGATATTGAACCCCTCCGGTGCGGAAACGGCTAAAACAGGGTGGACCGGTGTAAATACCGCATTCACCTGAGCCACTTTCTCCTGCAGGTGCTGCTGCTGGCGTAATGAGGGCTGATGCGCAACGGTATCCCATTCCCGACAGGGGTCGATTTTATCGGCTTGGTTAAGCACAAAAAGAAACCGGGTCGGATCGGCACCTTGCGACACCAGTTGCCGGTAGCAGCGGATATCGTCATTCCAGGCACGGTCGTCGGCTTTTAGTACCCAAACAATCAGGTCAAGTTTATTCAGCCAGCGCTGGTAGAGGCGTGCATAAACCCGGTCGAGCACCGGTGTTTCACCGATCCCCGGGAAATCCACGATAAGCAAGGTATGGGTGGCCAGCCTGAAGGGGTAAGGCTGCACGTGTCGCGTACATCCGCGAACAGCACTGACCCGGGCAGGCGGTGGCGTAAACAGAGCATTGCACAGGCTGGACTTTCCCGTCCCGCATTTGCCCATCATGCCAATCGTTGGCTCATAGTGTATGGATTGCCGTAGTCGACCCAGGATAGTCGCGGGGAGATACGCGGGGAGTAGGGAGAGTTGTTGTTTCAGGATGTCTAAGGCGTGTTCAGGATTGTCGGGCACGAAGGTCTCCATAAGATAAGCATGCTCAGCAGCAACCGTTGCTACTGTCTTCACTCAGGTAATATCGGCCTCAGTTTTTTTGGAGATGAATACTCAGTCAAACCTCGCTTGTTTAACCCATTAAATTTTAATGAATTATTTTATGTCAGCAGTCACTAACCCCTCAGCTATTTTATGTGAAGAAAGTAATGATTTTATATCCATTCAATAACTAACTTGAGAGTGAACTCACCATGTCTTTTAATAAAATACTGGTTGTTTTTGGCATTCTTTTCTTTTATTGCATTTTTATCATATAACATCGTCAGACTGTCGGGTTGGTATTATTACTATATAGAAGAGAATATATACACGGAGAGTAATAACAATCTAATCATCAGTGATGAATGATGTCTACTTAAGTAAATAAAACCAACACAACATCCCCCTGGTCATAAGTTTTATTTTTTACTGAAGAGTCCCATTCTATTGCCCCCCATTTAAAAGGAAAATATCATGTTGATAAATCACGCGAGCCAAGGCCCCCTGAATGCGAAGTATGTGACACGCATTCAAGACACCTTACGCAAGGCCCTGAGTGAATACCCAAGAACGCTGGTGTTAAGAATTGACCTCAGACTGCCGGATAATAACCTCACTCATGAATACGCTCTGGACTCCACGCTTATTACCCGCTTTATCGTCTCTCTAAAAGCGCAGATTGACGCTGATTTATTGCGAAAGAAAAATAACGGGAAAAGAACCTTTCCTTGCCGGGTTCGTTATGTCTGGGCTCGAGAGTTTGGTGAGAGTGGGAAAAAGCACTACCACCTGGCTTTATTCTTGAACAAAGATGCGTATGCCTACCCGGGTAATTACACCCCCACCGAAAAAGGGTATCCACATAACCTGGGCGTCATGATTATGGAAGCCTGGGTACGGGCATTGAATTTACACGATGAAGATGATTATCAGAAATACTATCCGCTGGTGCATTTCCCTAAACCAAGCTATGCCCATCTGAATAAGACCAGTACCAATTTTAACAATGACTCTGCTGAAGTCATTAATCGAGTGTGCTATCTGGCCAAGGAATACAGCAAAGACAGCTCAGATAAACAACGTAACTTTGGCTGCAGTCAGTACTGAGTAATTATTTTATTACTGAGGAAAACTATGTTATGGCGGAGTGCTGAGCAATATCAATATCGATAATACACGCACTCCTGTCTTTTACTCAACTCAAAGACAGAGAGATATCGTCATGACAAACCTCAATAACATACCTGACCTGATGAACGATAAGCTGGTGGATATGGTTTTCATCACCGAATTTACTGGATTAAGTAACAAATGGTTTTATAAACTCATCCAGGAAGGGGAATTTCCCAAGCCTATAAAACTGGGCAGGAGCTCACGCTGGCTACAGAGTGAAATAGAGACGTGGATGCAGCAACGTATTGTTGACTCTCGGGGTTAATTACGATAGCACCGGTAAAAACAATATATCACCCTCACCGAAATCACTTAACCCCCCTAGAACACCCACTACTGCATTAATAAACCGTAAGGCACATAACAGCCCCCTTTAAGTTAAATCAGCACAGCAGGCATTACAACACAGTTAATTGGAATCATTGATTATGGCAAGTCATGTTCCAGAAGGGCAAGTTCAATCCATACGAATGAAATGGATATAATTAATGAATTTCAACAGAAATGATGAGGAATTCCACGACTGTCTAGGGTGAGCATTAATGCAACATACCGCTAACAACCCATATCACTATCAGGAAGAAGGGTTCAGTGAGTTAACCATCCTTCAATCGATTAAAAATCAATCAAATAGTAATATTTTTGCGTTATGACTTTTAAAAATCCTGCTATCGTTGCTACAGTAGCAAGTGTAGCGGGGTAATTCAGTAGTGTTACTCGTTTTTTACGGCTCAGCCTGTGTCGACTGAGCATTTTGCGTACGACATAAAAACGTCATCACACACCAGTTACTGGCCTGTTGCCATAGGAGTTATTATCAATTCATTAACAAGATAAGGTATTTTATTGGTATGATAATCTGGATTGATTAAAGTAGCTGGCGTCATATTTTCCCCGGACATTTTGGGGTGAGGCAATGATAGGGTTCCATCCATTTGCAAAAAACGCTTGAGGAAAATACCAACCTGAATACGATGCCCTAGCCGGCATGGCAACATAAAGCGCCGAATTTTGGAAGGGACGAATAAGACATATACATCCCATGCTGATGAGTTGCTCGAGAACTGGGTGTAGTTTTTCCGTGCGTCGAAGGCGATTAGGACCGAATTTTTCTAAATCATTTTTTAAAAAATGCACACAATTTGTTTGCATGAATTTATTTCTAATCCATGCAAATAGTTCATATACATCCTGCTCAAATTGGTAACGTTCTGACTTCGGATAAAATAACACACTGGCCTGATTAAGATGCCAATCTACAATCTTTACGGCCCCTTCAAGGGTCTCCGCAGTAATCTGTGTGCTTTCATTACTCTGAATAAAGGTGAGTATAGCGGCAAGCCTGATGGTATTGGAACCTGACTTTGATGCCATATCCCGGATATGCTCCCACTCCTGGTTAAGGCTAATTTTATCCTCAACCTCAGAGCGCTTATTTGCCTGCAGCATTTTTGCCTCATCTGTCAGCGTCAGCGCTTTCTTTTTATTTTTATTTCCGTAAAAGCTTGCTCTCTGAACGTCTAACAGTGCCGAAATCCTTTCGTGTAATCCACGCAGTGCCTCATCAGACTTATCGAAATGGGTGTTTCCGTTACGGTGACCGATTGTACTTATTGTATTGGCATACAAGAATCGAGAAAGGAAACCACTGCCTTTAGCGAGTTCACCATGTTTTTTCAGGTAATCCTCAAAAACACTCGGCTGGGCCATTAATGAGATAGTCAGGCATGCCTTAATTTCATGATTTTCACCTTCGGTGCGTCTGTGGCTGTAAGTCTCACCGTCCCAGGCTTTATTGAGCAGTCCAAGATTATTTTTCAGATACCCTTTAAAAAAGATGCTTGCCTCGTCGGAGAACAAACCTGCTTCTGGATACTCGCTTACCCCTTCAATGAACGCTGTTGGTGTTACATCTTCATAAAGCATCACCGGATATGTTGGTTTTTTTGGCTCACTTTTAGCATGATCTTTAATGTCACTTTCCTCGTCTTCACTATCTTCTCCATTCTTAATCGCACGCCTAAGAAGAGCGTCAAATGCCTGTTTTTTGACTTTCCAAACATTATGTTCGTATTTATATTTATCCAGTTTATCCTGATATTCCTGATTCATCTTTTCTGCAAAAATGTTAAACGGTCTCATCACCCGCTTGCTGATCGTCGTTTTGCCCTCGCCTGATTCAGCGAGGGTCAACAAATAGAGAGAACAGGACTCAGGCTGAGTGGTATGGGTGGGAATAACCTCAATATGAGACTGGCACGCGAGCGAAGCGGCTGCCAGGACAACATTGCCAATCAGTTCTGCCGGGATCTGAGTTTCTTCATGTAATGCTTGGATCACAGCCCGCAATATAGGGGGGAATGCATCCACCGGATAAGGATAGACTTGCAATGGGGCCTGGGGTGTGTGCTGGGGCAGTTGTGGCACGGAATGTCCAAACCCGGTTGAGTTAAAGACTTCAGTCGACATACTCATGTTCGCTCCTTGCGTGAATACTCAATCACTATTTGGCAGAAAGCATAAAACAAAACCCCTGTTCAATGCGAGAAGAACGGTAAATATCGGTAGCCCAGAATCAAACCGTTTGGTTTATGGTGGAAAATCTGATCATTCATGAAATTACAGCATGAGTATTTATAACGGAGGATAGATACTATCTGAAAGGGGAAAGGTGTCACATTCGGCCACAAATATTGCAGATAGGTGGTTATGAATGGGCTCACGATAGCCAGCATTAATTGTATATTCCTTGAGTCTTCACAGCATGAGGCTAGTGTGTGCAGCACTGAAAAACCACCTCAATAGCCCCAGCAGAGGTAGAGTTTTCAGTTGTTGGTTCCTGCAGACAAAACTTTCTACCGCTGGATTTCTTACTGGACCAAAAGATGTCGCTGGCAAATGGGGCCCGGCGAGTATCGTTACACCCAGCTCTTTCATCAGGAGGCTTCCGGTGTTAACTGTCTGCTGGTAAAGTGAACAGCCGATACTGAAATGTGACCATCGCCGAATCAGGAGAGGGGAAAAGCACCCTCAATAAAAGGGGGATGGAACCTTTCTACATTTTTTCGGATAAAATCAAGCAGGAGTATCTGTAGCACTTTGTCGACTAACTACCGGGCAGAGGATCGAAGTGATCACTGAGCCGGGACAGTTGATCATTCGGCTATCAGCTGAAGGATAACCGACTGATGTATAATGTTACCAACGGTGCGAAAGTGATCCATATCCGACGCCTGAAATCAGATCCAGGGGTTAATCTGCTCTCCTGATACGGGAGAGCTTATGGTCACTTTTGAGACAGTTATGGAAATTAAAATCCTGCATAAGCAGGGTATGAGCAGTCGGGCGATAGCCAGGGAACTGGGTATCTCCCGTAACACCGTAAAGCGTTATCTGCGTGCGCAGTCTGAGCCGCCAAAATATACGCCGCGTCCCGCAGCCGTTTCACTCCTGGATGAGTACCGGGACTATATTCGGCAACGCATCGCCGATGCCCATCCTTATAAAATCCCTGCAACGGTCATCGCCCGCGAGATCGCGGAGCAGGGTTATCGTGGTGGCATGACCATCCTGAGAGAGTTCATACGCTCACTTGCCATCCCTCAGGAGCAGGAGCCTGTCGTTCGCTTCGAAACCGAGCCCGGACGGCAGATGCAGGTTGACTGGGGCGCCATGCGTAACAGCAAATCCCCCCTTCACGTGTTCGTTGCCGTTCTGGGGTACAGCCGAATGCTGTATATCGAGTTCACTGATAACATGCGCTATGACACGCTGGAAGCCTGCCACCGCAATGCGTTCAGCTTCTTCGGCGGTGTGCCACGGGAAGTGCTGTACGACAATATGAAAACTGTAGTGCTGCAGCGTGATGCTTACCAGACCGGCCAGCACCGGTTCCATCCATCCCTGTGGCAGTTCGGCAAAGAGATGGGCTTCTCTCCACGACTGTGTCGCCCCTTCAGGGCACAGACTAAAGGCAAG
>OKFX01000515.1_pt1 | contig 11814 bp, 8 predicted proteins | sample 1633441 | NCBI WGS metagenome assembly OKFX01 (sample SAMN04436775, study PRJEB24849) | human gut metagenome | biome: human gut; feature: NICU; material: stool | host: Homo sapiens | place: USA: Saint Louis, MO | collected 2011-03-21
GGTCATGGAACATACCAGCAGACTGCGCCAGGAGCTTTTAAACAATTCTCTGCCGGGCGGTATGATGGGAGGATACATAGAGGATGGTTTCCCATTTTATTTCATTAACCGCAGGATGCTGGAATATCTGGGGTATGAGAACGAGACGGAGTTTGTATCCGACATTGAAGGAATGATTACAAACTGCATGCATCCGGATGACAGGAACAGGGTGGACCAGCTGGTGGCCTGCCAGTTGCAACGGTCAGAGGAGTATGTGGTGGAATACCGGATGAGGAAAAAGGATGGTTCCTATATCTGGGTACATGACCTGGGCAGGAGGGTGACATCTGAGGATAACCGTCCTGCCATCATGTCGGTATGCATGGATATCACTGAAGAAAAGCAGATGCGTGACCGGATTAAAGAGATGTATGAGGAGGAGCTTTCCTATTTTGCGGAACAGTCCTCAGCCGACGGGAGTATACAGGGAAGCCTTAATATCACCACAGGGTGCCTGGAATCCTACCTGTCAACCGCGGATACATCCATTGCAAAGGTGGGTGATGCCTACGAGGATACCATCGAGAACCTGGCAGCCTCTGCCGTGGACCCGGTCTATGGGGATGGAATCCGCCACTGCCTTAACCGGGAGCGGGTGCTGGCTGATTACGCGGTTGGCAAGGTGGATTACCGTTTTGAGTTCCTGCGCAGAAACAACAGCGGCATAATTTTCTGGGAAAGCACCATCATGCATTCCTGCCAGAATCCTGAGACTGGTCATGTCATACTTTTCTTCTATACCCAGGATGTGACGGAGAAAAAGATGCAGGAGCAGCTTTTCAAGCGGATCGCGGAGCTGGATTATGAGAGCATAACAGAAGTGGATATCCTGCGGGATATGGCGTACAGGACCATATTGGTGGATGAGTCCAATATGGATACCATGCTGCCGGACCACAGCCGGTTCCAGTCGGAGATACGCGCCATCTCCGGACGCTATATGGATGAGGCGGCCAGGGAGGAATATCTCCGTAAGCTGGATTACGATTACATGAAATCACAGCTGGCCCATAACGACGCTTATACGTTCATTGTGGAGATGCGGGATATGACCGGTGCGACCCGGGTCAAGCGTTTCCGGGTTTTCTATATCAGCAGGGAGCTGGAGCGGGTATGCGTGGCCCGCACCGATGTGACGGACGTGGTTCTAAAGGAACAGAGGCAGAAGGAGGAGCTGGCTGCCGCCCTGGTGGCGGCAGAGCAGGCCAATGCGGCCAAGAGCGATTTCCTCTCACGGATGAGCCATGAAATAAGGACTCCCATGAACGCCATCATCGGCATGAGCACCATAGCGGCCCAGTCCATAGGGGATGACGAGCAGGTGGAGGATTGTATTTCCAAAATTGGCATTTCCTCCCGGTTCCTATTGTCGTTAATTAATGATATCCTGGATATGAGCCGGATTGAGAGCGGCAAGATGCTGCTCAAGAGCGAGAAGATTCCAACAGAGGAGTTCATCAACGGCATTAATTCCATCTGTTACTCCCAGGCTGATGTCAAGGGGGTGGAATATGAGTGCATTGTGGACCCGGTGCTGGATGATTACTATATAGGTGATGCCATGAAGCTCCAGCAGGTGCTCATCAATATCCTGAGCAATGCCATCAAGTTTACCCAGGAGGGAGGCAAGGTCACCTTTTCAGCCTCCCAGCGCAGAAAGACCAAGAATGATGCATCACTGCGGTTCATTGTAAATGATACGGGGGTGGGGATGAACGAGGAGTTCCTTCCGCATCTGTTTGAACCCTTTTCACAGGAATCCACAGGGACCACCTCCCTGTATGGCGGGACCGGGCTGGGGCTGGCCATATCCAAGAACATTGTGGATATGATGGACGGCAAAATCACGGTCCGCTCCATTAAGGGAATCGGTACAGAGTTTACAGTGGATGTCAAGCTGGGAATCACCGAAGAAGAAAAGCTCAGGCATAACCAGAAAAAACAGGATTACAATTTCTCCCACCTGAAGACACTGGTGGTGGATGATGATGTAGCTGTGTGCGAGAGCGCGGTTGTGACCCTTCACGAAATGGGAATCAAGGCAGAGTGGGTGGACAGCGGCCGGAAGGCAATTGACCGGGTTAAGAAGCTCTGGGATGAAGGCCGGTATTTTGACATGATACTGATTGACTGGAAGATGCCGGGAATGGATGGAATAGAGACAGCCAGACGAATCCGCGGTATAGTCGGAGCAGAGGTGACCATCATTATCATGACTGCCTATGACTGGATTTCCATTGAACATGAGGCGAAACTGGCCGGGGTCAACCTTCTGATGAGCAAGCCCATGTTCAAGTCCTCCCTTGTTTCGGCCTTTTCAAGAGCCCTGGGCGAGAAGGAGCAGCAGGCGCAGCAGCCGGAGGTAAATGATTATGATTTTACCGGTAAACATGTGCTGCTGGTGGAGGACAACCAGATTAACACAGAGGTGGCCATGATGCTTTTGGAGAGCAAGGGATTCAAGGTGGATACGGCTGAGAACGGGCTGCGTGCCCTGGAACTTTTCAGCAAATCAGACAAGGGATACTATGACGCAATTCTGATGGATATACGGATGCCCCTGATGGACGGACTGACAGCCGCCACCAACATCCGCCATCTGAGCAATGCCGACTCAGGAACCGTTCCCATTATTGCCATGACAGCCAATGCATTTGATGATGATATAGAAAAGAGCAAGGCGGCAGGGATGAATGCCCATCTTGCCAAGCCCATAGAGCCGGAACGGATGTACCAGACTCTGTACGATTTCATATATGGAAAGGAAGCATAAGAAGATGGACGATTTTGAAAGGATATTTGAAGCCTATGGGGCGGATTACCAGGTTACTCTGGGACGGTTTATGGGAAACAGGAAAATGTATATGAAGTTCCTGGGAATGCTGTTTCAGGATGAAAACCTGAGTAAACTTGGAAATGCCCTGGAACAGGGGGATATGACGTCTGCCTTCGAGGCTGCCCATACCCTGAAGGGTGTTACGGGCAACATGGGGCTGACGCCTCTGTACGATGCTGTGTGCACAATTGTGGAACCTCTGAGGACAAGGGAGGACAGGGAGGACTACACAAAGATGTATGAGGATGTCTGCAGGCAGTTTAAACGGGCTGAAAAGCTTCGGGCGGATTTGGCTGAGATAAGCGATTAGAGGAAGATGGGAGGGCGTCATGACAGCTGAAAATCTGATGAATCTGCTGGATTCACTGACAGAAACCAGCGTATATGTCATTGAGGAGGAATCCCACCGGCTGTTATACTTTAATGAGCGGTGCCGGAATACGGGACGCGGCAGGGCTGCCCTGGGAATCCGGTGTGATGAAGTATGGCCGGAATTGTGCGCCAACTGTCCCCTTAAGATGCTGGGGGACAGAGTGTCAAACCATATGGTTTGTTATGACCCGCTCCTTAAATTAACAGTAGATGTCACTGCCAACCGGATTAACTGGGAGGGCAGGGTACCGGCTGTGGTGATTACCGCAGCGCCCCACCGCCTGAACTTTGAGGAGGAGCAGGGATTTCAGAAAATCCGCCAGATGTATGCCAGCAGCCTGGTGACTGTGTTTGACGAATGCATCATTGCCAACCTGACCAGGGATTATTATGTGAGCTGCCAGAAGGATGTGGTGTGGGACGACATACCGGAACAGGGGAATTTCGGTTCAGAGAACCGCAAATACGCCCAAAAGGCACTGCATCCGGACGATCTGGAATGTTTTAATGAGAATTTTTCCAGGGAGTCCATGCTTTGTATGTTTACAGAGGGAAAAAAGCAAATCACCAGAAGGCTGCGCCGCAGGGCAGACAACGGTTCCTACCGCACGGTGGAGTTTACAGCTGCCAGGATAGGAAACCAGGAGGATGAGTGCTGGTGCGTCCTGGTATTTCGGGATGTCCAGGATGAACTTTTACTGGAGCAGGAACGGAATGTGGAGATCAGCCAGCTGGCCACGGCAGCCAAGGCTGCATACCAGATGCTGATAGCGGTGAACCTGACACAGAATACCTATCACATGGTGGAATACCAGCGGTTTCCGGTGAAAGAACCCGATCCGGAGGGCCGTTTTGACGAACTGATTGAGTTTGAGATGGAGGCGGTCCACCCGGACTACAGGGAGGAGTTTCGCAGCAAGTTTACCAGGAAGGCTCTGACAGAGGCATTCCAGAGGGGAGAATGCATTCTGTCCATGGATGTTCCCCACATAGGCGAGGATGGAATTTATCACTGGAATTCCACCCAGGTGGTGAAGGTGGAAAGTCCTTATACCCATGATCTGATTGAGATTACCCTGTCCAGGAATATTGATGAAGAACGCAGGGTGCAGCAGGAGACCCTGGAAAAAGAACGGCAGGCAAAGCTTTTGCTGGAGGATGCACTTAAGAAGGCGGAGAAGGCGAATAAGGCAAAGAGCGACTTCCTTTCCCGCATGAGCCATGATATCCGTACGCCCATGAATGCCATCATAGGGATGACCGAGCTGGCGCAGCTGCACATTGGGGATGAGGAAAAGCAGAGGGATTACCTGAACAAAATCGCTTCCTCCGGCGCCCATCTGCTGGGATTGATTAATGAAATCCTGGATGTGAGCAAGATTGAAAGCGGTGTCATGGAGCTGTCTGAGAGCCCCCTGAATCTGCGGGCTTTAGCCGGGGAAGCGGCGGAAATGGTGCGGATTTCCATGGAAAACAGCCAGCAGGAGTTCCAGGTGGATATAGACGAGTCCTTTGATCCCTGGGTCATGGGGGACGCCAGGCGTATCAGGCAGGTGTTGGTGAATATCCTTGAAAATGCCTCGAAGTATACCGGCCAGAGGGGGAAAATCACCTTCTCTGTATGCGAGTTTAAGAAGGAAGAACAGCGGACGGGAACCTACCGTTTTATCATCGAGGATACGGGGATTGGCATGAAACCTGAATATATGGAGCATATATTCGAACCATTCAGCAGAGCCGATGACAGCAGAACCAGTAAGGTACCCGGCACTGGACTGGGAATGACCATTGTAAAGAATCTGATATCCATGATGGACGGGGACATCCGTGTGGAGAGTGAATATGGGAAGGGATCCAGGTTTACCGTTACTCTGTGCCTGGATAAGTGCGGGAATACGGGAGAAGCGATCCAGCCTGCTGTTTCAGGGCCGGAGGCAGCCTGCCGGGGCTTACGGGTCCTTCTGGTGGAAGATAATGAGCTCAACCGGCAGATTGCGTCGGAGATGCTGAAACTTCTGGGAGTCAGGGTGGAGATGGCTGAAAATGGCCGCGAGGCAGTGGAGGCAGTGTGTTCCCACCCGGCCCTTTATTATGACGCGGTGTTCATGGATGTGCAGATGCCTGTGATGAATGGGTACGAGGCTACCAGGGAGATACGCGGTTCCGGGATGGAGCGGATAGGGGAGCTTCCCATCATTGCCATGACGGCCGACGCCTTTGCTGAGGATGTAAAGAGGGCCCGCCTGTCAGGCATGAACGGACATTTGGCAAAACCGGTTTCCATTGAACTGCTTCGGGGCGCCCTGTCCGGCTGCCTGGATTGTAAGAGGAAGAACAGGTGGGACGAAATGATGGATATATCCGGTCCGAATTAATGGAAGGAATGGGGTTACAGTGATTAGGAGACACATATACAGGTTAGGGTGGACCGCCATGGTCCTGCTGGTTTTGACATCCTGCCGGATGAAGGATACGAAGCAGACTTATCCGAAGGATGAAGTCGCCGCACAACAGCAGGAACAGGCTGCCAGCCAGTCTGAAAAACATGGGGATCCGGAAGCGGAACAGGGGCAGTCCCGGAAGCCGGAAGCCGGGGCTGCCGTACCGGCCGGGGGTGCAGGGAATGCCGGGGCTGCCGCACCAGCCGGGGGCGCAGAACTGGAAGGAATGCAAACCGCTGTCAGGGCAGTGCAAAACCTGGAAGCCTGCAATCAGCTTATAACAGGAAGCTTTTTTAAGGCGGGGGACATACGGTGCGGCCTGTCCTTTGAACTTACCGGGGAAGGCTGGGAATCAGACAGGCTGAAATGTGTATTTACCCTTCCGGATGAGATGCATACCAGTTATTATGACAGCATGAGAACCGCTGAGATTCTGACTGAGAAGGGCAAAAAGGCATATAAGATAACACCGGAGACCATGGAAGAAGTTCCGCGGGTCCCGGCGCTTACATATACCATTAAATTTGCAATGGATGATGAATCCGATCCTCATATATCAGTGAAAGGGGAGGGTGGACTGGCCGGAGACTATTATCTGTTTGAGGACAGTCTGACCTTTCCGGATGTATTTTCGCGCTATCTGTCCAGGGCAGATCTATGCCTCTGGCCCACGGAGAATTTGTGGCTTCTTCGGAATGAAATCTATGCAGCCAACGGAAGGCAGTTTAAATCCGATGTGCTGAGCCGGTATTTTTCAGAAAAAAGATGGTACAGGGGAATCATTGAACCGGATTCCTTTTCAGATTCCATTCTGTCGGATGTAGAATCTGGAAATATTTCCCTGATACAGAAAATGGAAAATGATACGGACAGGGACAAGCTGGACGGGCGGAACCAGTATGGACTGGAGGACCTACCTCCCGCGCCCTATCTGCAATATCTGGGCAGGTATGATGAAACCGGACTGAGCGGTGACCTGTCCCAGGCCAGGGATATGGGGGCGTACTATGCTGTGCCGGGAGAGATATCGGTTCCTGCTTCCATTACCAGGGAGCAGCTTCAGACAGTTTTGGAGGGCGGACAGGTAAGGGTGACTCTGAATGAGCTTACAGGCGAAAGCCGGATGCTGTCGCTGAATCCGGGCCAGGAAGATAGGCTTTATGGTTTTCTGCTTTATGAAGCAGGGGAAGAACCGGCAGGCCAGGGATATGAGACAGGAATCAGGCCGGATTACAATACGGATGAATACCACCTGTGGCAGACCAGCTGGGATACGGTGATGAAGACGGTCTACAAGGGAGATATCTATATTATGAAGGGAGCTGTCTCCGGCGCGGATACCGGGCTTTTAAGGGCATCACAGTATCAGCATGAGATTTTCCCTGATCCTGCGGACCCGGAAACAGGACTGGTTTTCTGCGGCCAGGTGACAGGGAACAGGCTTTATTACAATTCCAGGGGTCATTTTACTGCCATATACTATCTGGGGGATTGATATAAAAGAGGCTGTAAAAAATTCATGGGGTAAAAACAGGTTTTTGTGAATAAAATCCGCCCCGCAGGCCCAAAGCTATACTGGAAGCGAGGTTTAGCATATGCAGATAAATGAAAATGAAGCCCGGGATGATGAGACCAGGGAAATCCTGGACTACTACCGCGGGCTGCCGGAGCGTTCTTCGCAGGAGGCCATTGTGGAGATGTTGAGGGAACTGCAGGACATCCATGGCTGCATCAGCCCTTATATGCTGGAGCAGGCAGCGGAGGCTGCCGGGGTACGGGACTCCATGGTGCAGGCCATATGTAAGCGGTATCCCAGTTTAAAGACAGCGCCCTATAACCATGAGATCATCCTCTGCACCGGAAGGAACTGTGCGTCAAAGGGAAGCATTACTGTCATGGATGAACTGAAAAAAAGGCTGGGAGTGGGAAAAAACGGCATATCAGAGGACGGGACCGTGTGCCTTAAGACCAGAAACTGTCTGAAGAACTGCCGGAAGGCGCCCAATGTCATGGTGGACGGACGTTTGTGTTCGGGCCTGGACGCAGAGGGCATACTCAGGGAATTAAAACGCCGGTGATGTAAAGCCGTATATGGTTTCCTGTCCTGCTTTTCTTCAGTTCACGGCCGTCTTCACATTGGATCCTGCCGCTTTGCGTCAGCTGGTCCAGCCTTTTCTGGGACAGTTTCAGTTTACTTTTTAATACTGCATGTACCCGCAGGGGAAGCGGGTATGGGTTGTCAATCTGCAGAACCATGGATGAGTCTGGGTCAGTTGATGCAGGTGAGTCAGCCAGTTGGAAAACCTGTCCTTCCACGTGGTAGGAGGGCAGCTGTATCTGGGCGCCATTTAGGCGGAGGAACCTGGTGTCCATGGCGTACTGCATAGCCAGGGAAGTGTCATTTGCGTGAAAGCGTGAGAGCATACCGGGAGGAAGGCTTCCGGGATTTACGCGGGAATAGATGGCTGCGTTCCAGGTGGAGCTGCAGCAGGAGCATTTATAGATCAGCCATATGTCCAGGTACTTTCCCTGGGCGTTGACCCGGAACTGTCCGGAGCTTACGAATTCCTGCCTGATATTGCATTTTTTACAGTGTCTCAGAGGAGCAGGCGGCCTGTCATACTGTATGGTCCATTTGATGTCTTTCATGTTGTGTTCCTTTCCTGTCTGCCGGGCTACGAGCCATGGTCTGCGGGCAGTAAAAAGTGTAACATCCTCACAGGCGGATACCAACCTAATTCTTGTTTGATAAATAAAGTTGAGACATACAGATGGGATCAAAAAGCCCGGACAGATGCGGAAGATTCGCATGGGTCCGGGTCTTTTTTGATTATTTATTTTTCTTTTCCTGGCCTATGATTCTCTGTATGCTTTTAAGCGACAGACAGTACAGGGAGGACAGCTCGTCCGTACTCTTGCCGGACAGATAATCACTGTAAATCTGCTGATTGCGGAGACGAAGCTCCTGCCGGGTGGAGGTCCCCTCGCCCCAGCACTTTTTATGCCCGGCAGTCTTCGGTATATATATCAGCGCGCCGTCCACGTATTCCTGTACCTGCTCCAGCAGTTCACGGGGCAGGATACGGTCCGCTTTTTGATAGCTCATGTTGCTCTCCTGTGGTTTATTTTAAGCGGGAAAGCAAAGGCTATGTAAGGCCATGTTCCATTATAACCGGATTATGGTACAGCTGCAGCAGCCTTTGCTACGCAGCGATAACGATAGGATTAAGCATAAGCCTGCAACCCTCCTTTTCAGATACTGTAGTTTTTATAGTATACCATATCAGGGAAAAAATGTATGCCTTATTTTCTTTTTATAAACAAGTTTGAGCAGGGATAAAATAAATTAAAACAGAACAGGAGATACAAAAATATGAAGTATTTTTTGGTGGAAGGAAGCATAAAAGACGCCGGCAGGATGACGGATGAAATCATGAATGAGCATATGGCCTGCACCCGGGCAGCCATGGAGCGGGGGATGATTTTTATGTCCGGCCTGAAGGCGGATATGAGCGGCGGTCTGTCTGTCATGAGGGCAGAGCATGCAGGCCAATTACAGGATTACCTGGACAATGAGCCGCTTTTTGTTCATGGAATACAGGAGTACAGGGTGGTTGAATTTGATGTTCATTATGTAAATAAAGATCCGGAAGGGTGGTTTGGCCGGAAGGATGAGATTGTCTGTGAATAAATCGTAAGATATTATTTGCTTTTTAGAGAGGGATTTCCTTCCTGCAAGGATATAAAATAGAATCATAATTCAAGCAGAGGAGGAATCGGGATGAAACGAACAGCGGCATGTCTGGCCGGCCTTTTAATGCTTGTGCTGCTGGCCGGCTGTAAAGGAGGCGCGGATGAAAGCGGGGCACGGGAAAACAAAGGAGACATTGAGACATCGGGAACAGTTTCCGTTCTCTATGCGGCCAATGACGGACTTTATCTGATTAGGGTTTTGCGTAATGGTGCAGAAGATGCGGATGCGGCAGTGAGTACTGAGAGGCTGGCAGAAGGAACGGATATTTCTTCCCCCTTATTTTCTTCGGATGGGAGAACGGCCGGCTATCTGCGTCAGGATGGTTTCTATGGATGCAGTATTGAAACGGGGAAAGAAGAACTGCTTTTAAATGGAGCATTGTCTTTTGTCCCGGACGGGAAAGAGGGATTTTATGCCAGCTCCAGGGAAACAGGAATCGTGAGGGTGCATATGGGCCGGGAACAGGAGGAAGTTTGGAAGCCGGAACCGGTGGAGGGCGGCTGGATACAGTGTGAGAAGCTGACATTGTCTCCAGATGGAAAAAAACTGGCATTTGCCCGGCGCAGGTACGTGGACCGCAGGAAAGACTCCGGCCTTTCCTTGTTTGAACAGAACCAGGGAATCTGGATGATCCAGATGAATCTGGAGAAGGAGAAGAAACTCAGTGTCCTCATACAGATAATCGGTGAGGAGCCGCCTTTCTTTGAGCGGATGGAGGAGACGGACGGAGAACCATACCCATATCTGTGGCCGGCTAAGTGGTCCCCTGATTCGTCCAGGCTTTTTATCTGGCAGGATGTTCTGTCAGGTTCCATGCGCGCAGACGGAATTGGTACGGCTGTCTATGATACGGTGTCCGGCACTATGATAGATCCGTTGGGAGAACAGGAGGAAGTAGTTTTGCCCTATAATGAAAATGTGGTGTTTGGAGAGGACAATTCCCTGTTTCTTCTTGCGGGTGCGGGAAGGGAAATGGCGCTAGACAAGGAACTGGTCAAGATACCGCCTGAAAAGGGCGCGGTTCATGAGAAACTTAAGACACCCGGTCTGGTGCCCCAGAGCCCGCAGGTGTCATACGATGGAAAAAGCATATTTTTTGCAGCGTCAAAGGAGCTGGAAACAGGAGAACAGGTGGAATATCCCATATGGCGCCAGCTTTACCGGATGGAAAACGGTCATGTGGCAGAACTGACTAACGATTCAGAATACTCCAGTGAATTCCCTGTTCTAACCGGGGACGGCTCCGCCCTTGTATTTGGCCGCGTGGATAAGGAGGGAGGCATGAGCATCTGGAGCGTTGGCACAAACGGAAGCGGACTTCAAAAACTGGCTGATTTGGCAGAAAATATAAGCACGGATGAGACAAATGAACATTATCCGGCCGGCTACGAGGATTTTTACGGCCGTGGAAGCTGGTCCTCAATCATGTCGGTTTATGCGTCCAAGTAAAACCGGTTTGAGGTAATAAGCAGGAAGTGGTGCCGGAATGGTATCAGAGATTGTTAAATATTTACTTTTTTGGTATTTAGTAGTAATAATGTTAAGAATATGTTATAATTATAATTGCATTTATGCAAAAATACTAAAAAAGGGGAATTATGCGTATGAAAAAGAAACCACTTGCACTATGGATTTTTACTGGATTGGCATTAGGTATTGTGGCAGGCATGTTATTGATGGGCCGGCCGGACATTGCGGAAATTTACATCAAGCCCTTTGGCACCCTGTTTCTGAACCTGCTGAAATTCATCGTAGTTCCCATTGTCTTGTTCTCCATCATGAACGGTGTTATTTCCATGAAGGATATTAAGAAGGTGGGAAGCATTGGAGGTAAAACCGTCATCTATTATATGTGCACTACCTTTTTTGCGGTCACTCTGGGCCTTTTGATTGCGAACCTGTTCAAAAAGGGATTTCCGGTGCTGTCCACCAGCTCTCTGGAGTATACGGCAGCGGAAACGCCCAGTTTTATCCAGACCCTGATTGGTATATTCCCAAGCAATATCATCCAGCCTATGGCTGAGGCATCCATGCTTCAGGTGATTGTGGTGGCGCTGCTCTTTGGCTTCGGCACCATTGTGGCGGGAAAGAAGGGAGAGGTATTTGGAAACTTTGTGGAGAGTGCCAATGATGTGTCCATCGCGGTTATGTCCTTCATCATTAAGCTGAGCCCCATCGGTGTGTTCTGTCTGATTACGCCTGTTGTGGCTGCCAACGGACCCCAGATACTGGGCAGCCTGGCCTTTGTGCTTCTGGTGGCTTATATCGGGTACATACTCCATGCCTCATTGGTGTATTCGCTGACCGTGAAGTCCCTTGCGGGCATTGGACCCCTTAAGTTTTTCAAGGGCATGGCACCGGCCATGATA
>OKFX01000519.1_pt1 | contig 11765 bp, 6 predicted proteins | sample 1633441 | NCBI WGS metagenome assembly OKFX01 (sample SAMN04436775, study PRJEB24849) | human gut metagenome | biome: human gut; feature: NICU; material: stool | host: Homo sapiens | place: USA: Saint Louis, MO | collected 2011-03-21
GACAATCCCAAAAATTTTTCCCGGGCATTCCACCAGTATTTCAATATGACGCCAACCCAGTACCGCAATTGCGACGGCCGTCCTGAACCGCAGCTATGATGTGGTCTGGCTTTCCCTACCCGGAACACCCCAAGAAGGAACTGAAAACCATGAGAAAACGAAATTTCATAAAAAGCTTTTTATATTATTCAGCCATCATAGCCATACCCATCCTCACCGTATTCCTGGTATTTCTGGCCTTTGTCTTTCAGGGTAAACAGCGTGAAATCCGTGAGGACGCCGAGACAGCAGCCCAGGCCGTAAGGGATAACTACTCCCTGGTCCTGGACAGCGCCGCCACCCAGTACGATATCCTGGCCAGGAATCCCAGGCTGTCCATCTCCCTGCGGGGATTTATCTCCCATAAGCAGATTGGCTATCTGGACGTGATTCTGACCAACACCATCCTTTCCAACTTTAATTCACTGACCAACAACGCACCCTATATTGCCTCTGTGTACTATTACCTGGATGGGTATGATTCCATTCTCACCTCTGACACAGGGGGGACTACACGGCTGTCACAGTTTTCAGACCTGAGCTGGAAGGATTCCTATGACCACTCTGATGAGGACGAATGGCTGGAACGCAGGGAAATGCACCAGTACTCCTACACGCAGCCAGTCCCTGTCCTTACCTACTTTAAAAAGCTGAGCATGTTTAAGGGCGTGGTTATGGTAAACATATATGAGGAACAGTTAAAACAGCTTATCAATACCAGTTCCCAGCTGGACCGTTTCTTTATTCTGGATAAGGACGGGAATTTCCTGCTCCAGGGAGGCGCCCAAACCGCCCAGCTGTCCCCGGAGGATAAGGATTTATTGGTCAGCCGCTTGGAACAGTCACCGGACGACGCCTACCGCGGGTGGGTAGACTTAAGCCGTGGAAAATACTATGTGAGAATCATTCCGGCTGACTGCGGGACTTATATCGCAGCCTGCATCAGCCACTCCAACTACTATCAGGCCCTTTACACCCTGCTGCTGCAGTTTCTGATGGTCCTGGCAGCAGTTATTTCCACCTCCCTGTGGATTGCTTATACCATTACCAAAAAGAATTTTCAACAGATTGATTATTTCGTTGAAGTGTTCTCGGATGCGGAGCGTGGTGTATTTAACCCTAAAAAGCCCGCGTTCATCAAAGATGAATACGATATAATCCTTAACAACCTGGTTCAGCTCTTTCTGAACCAGACCTTCCTTCGCAGCCAGCTGGCTCTGAAGGAGCAGGAACAGAAGCTGGCTGAGATGACAGCCCTTCAGCTGCAGATTAATCCCCATTTTTTGTTCAACACCCTGCAGACCCTGGATTTCAAGGCAATGGAATATACACATAAGCCCACCGCGGTAAACCAGATGATTGAGGCACTGTCCGATATCCTTAAATATTCCCTCCAGAATCCTCATTCCATGGTGACCCTAAAGGATGAAATTGATTATCTGAAAAAATACGACAGTATTCAGCGGTACCGCTATGAGGATAAATACATCCTCTATTATGAATACGAAAAGGAGCTGGAGAGCATCCCCATCATGCGCCTGATTCTCCAGCCTCTGATTGAAAACAGCCTGTACCACGGCATCAAGCCCCTGGAAGGCTCAGGCTTTATCAAGCTGCGCATTGTGAGAAGGGGCGGACACCTGATTTTTTCTGTCATTGACTCCGGGGTGGGCATGGAAAAAGCAGATATCCAAAAACTGTATGAAAAGATAGCCAATCCGGGCAGCGAGAATATCGGCCTTACCAACGTAAACAGCCGCCTCATCATGCGCTATGGGGAATGCGCCGGACTTAAGATACTCAGCAAAAAGGGAATGGGCACATGTATTTCATTTCGTATATCAATAGAAGAAATAGCGTGTTCCGTCCCGCATAAAGACACCAAGACGCACCAGCCCTCCAAATCAGCAGTCATATTTCAGGACATGCCGAATAAAATATAATATCACCCTTGAAAGGAGCACTTACATAATATGACGATCTATCCAATCTGTACCACCATAATGAAATACAGGATTATCCAGACACTGGCGGAAGCCTATTACAGATACCGAGTAAAAAAACCATGTTTCATCATGCGTCAGAATAACCGCTGGACCCTTGTGACCATGGATAGATGACATCATATGACCTGCACGGGAACTTTATATCCATAAACAGCAAAGGACGCTGTCCTATGATGTGTGATTCAGGCATGAAATCTGAGCCTGAAACTCCATCATAAGACAGCGTCCTTATATAATTTTCTCAATTTTCCGTTGCAATTTTAGGATTCCTTCTTTTTCTTTCCAAGGACCAAATATACGGCCATCAGCATCCCCGAAAGAATGAACGATAACTCATGGGCACTACTCCCCCTGTCAGCTGTCTTCGGTATGGCAGCTAACGGTATCTCCCCATCGTCTATGATGGCCATTGACTGGCTGAATGCTGCCGATGCATCCGCTGGAAGGGATGCAAGGGGAACCTGTGAGGATTCAATCACATTCTGCTGCGCGCCTGGCCCCCTCTGGGCTTCAGTCCCCTGATATCTGCCTGTGCCGCCGGACGTTGTGGTGGTTCCTCCGCCTGAACTGCCGGACCCCTCAGAGCCTTGGGACGTATTCGTTGTGCCGCCGGCGGATGAACCTGGGGTATCTGTATCCGCTGTGTCGTTCCCGGACACTCCGCCCGATTCATTTCCATTACCGTTGTTTGAATCGTTATCTGGTTTTTCTGAGGAATCATTTCCTGAGGAACCGTTGTCTGTGGAACCAGTGTCTGTGGAGCCGTCACCTGCGGAAGTACTATTATAGTAATAATTTTTAAATGTATACTCTATTTGATATGCGGTGCCAAATTTGGAAATGACACCGTCCACAGCCGGCTGCATAATCGGATCTCCTATATCCGGTACTTCTCCCGGGCACATTGCATGCCAGTTGCCGCTGTCTTCTTCCATCAGCATATGCATGGTTTTAGGGGTATTCACATTCCCTCCTGCATGCAGACTGGAAATCATATAGGTTGTGCTAACTGGATATGCTTTTAAATACTGGTACCACATACCCTCCTGGCTGTCAAAGGCCGCGTACGCATTCCAGTCCTTCAAAGCGTCACTTCCCGTTAAATATGGTATGATTTCCATATTTTCTGTGCTGTCTACTGTTCTGAAGTATATATGCAGGTATAAATTCTTTGGCCGCTTGTTATTTGGAACATTGTCTTTTTCCAGTCTTTCACTTACGATGCCGGCCAAATCGCCAAATCCTTCTTCCGATGCCAAAGGCCACTTAGAAGTACCATAATGGTCTTCTAACAGCTTCGCTATAATGCTATCATTGGTTACGTTATTATTCGAAATTCCCAATAAAGCCCGCCGTTGCTCAAACCGGTCTTTTCTCCCCGGAGTCTCATCGTATTCCCTGCACTTTGTATATGCTCTCATTAATACGGCGGCCCGCTCCATCAGCGAACCATATTGATTGTTAGAACCATAACCATAGGGGAAGCTTTCTCCCTCTCCCTCCGTGCCGAGGTCAATGTCTGTTTCAATCCAATCAATTTTTGTTCTAGCTGTTTCCGTTACCCCTCTAAACTCGTTATAAGTATCCTCTATCGTCTGGACTACCCTGTATTCAGCTGACGGCCCTACATTCCCTATCTTCATCTTTCCGTTGGGTTTTAGATTGAAGGTATAGGTATTGGTGTCGCCTTCTGTTACAGCGGTTGTATTATATTCCTCAGCCCCACCATCTCCTGTCAGCAGATAGAGCTTCTCATTCTTATTCTTCCTGCTGTCTGTGATGCTGACTTTATAGGTGTATTCGACTTTTTCAGCACCTTCACTGCCTTCCTGCAATTCATTGGCAATCACCAGATAAGGTGAGGTCTTAAATATAGCCGTAAATGCCGAGAAATGGTCAGTCTGGAAATGAATCTGTCCAACGGACACGCTTCCGCTCACATCCAGTTCCTGGCGTCCCTCGCTGTCAACCGCAATATCGTCTGCTGAAATACCATCCAGCACAGGCACCTGGGCTACGGCTTCTGTTTCCCCGCTGCCTTCCAGCTCCGCCTTTGCAGATACGGCCTGGACCTCCTGGGTAGGCGTCTCCAGATGGAGAATTTCAATCTGGTCCGCCTCCATGCTGGCCTTCTCAATCCGCTCTCCGCTAAAGGATACCGTAACAAGATTGCTGCCGTCCTCGGCCCAGCTGTTATCTAATTTCACGCCGTCATACATAAGGTTGATGTCATATGCAATGATGGTGCTGACCACTGTTCCGTCATCAGACTCAGCATCCACTTTTTCCGTCAGCGCTGATTCCACCTGCTCTGTTATCTCCTCTGCCTGTATCTGCGTGTCGGCAGGCAGCACTCCTTCGGGAGCAGTTATCCTGATTGTAACCCCATTGACCTCCACTGACTTGTCAAAAGCAGGATGTTCCAATGTCTCCAGGGTGTATACCTGTATGTTCTGCTCCTCATAAACCTCGGATATGGTATACCATGCTGTCTGTGATCCGTCCAGCTCATCTGTAACCGAGTCTGCTTCCAAATCCTCATCATTGGCAGTCACATTGTCAATTGTATATCCCAACTGGGTCTTGACGCCAAAGGTCAGGCTTTCGCCTTCCTTCACGCCTCTTGTCCCCTCCATAATCCGGGCACTGGCCTCAGGGAAACTGGTGTATGTCACCTTATAACCGTCAAAATCCTCCAATGCCTTTAACTGGTTCAGGCTTGTGGTGTAAACCTTGGCTGTGGAACAATACCCCATGCCAGCCAAATCAGAGGTGCTGGCCTTCTTAGTATCATCCTCCGGCACAGGTTCCGGAGCGGTCTCCTGCTCTGACTCTGAAGGAAGTGAGGCATCTGCGGACGGTGCTGTTGATGTTTCCGCTGAATCGGAAGATGGCTCGCTGCTTCCGGCCGTGCTGTCCGCTGCCTGCGTACTCTCAGGTGCGCTTCCCTCATCATCCGCTTTTGTAGTCTGCACTTCGTCTGTATCCGGCACATTCACTTCCGTTGTTGGGGCAGCCGGTTCCCTGGTCTCTTCCGCAGAAGGCCTCTCTGTCTCTTTTACCGTCTCTGTCGCTTTTTCTTTCTCTGTCCCAGCTGCTTCTCCTGTCTCCTTTACTTCCTTATGCTCCTCTTTCTCCCTGGGCTCAGTCTCCTTCTCATTGGAGGCTTCTTCCTTCTCCGGCACGTTTTCCTTTACATCGGCGGAATCTGCCGGACTGCCCTCCTCTTTCTCAGATACAACCGGGGCATCATGACGGGAAATGGCAGCTGCCGGCACAGCGCCCTCTTCTTTCTTATCCTCATCCTTATTTGACTTTTCTTCCCTGTCCTCCTGCTTCTGGGTGTCCTTATCCTGGTCCGCAATATCCTTTTCCGGCTTCTCATCAGAACCAGACCCGCTGTTCTTTTCCGGTACCTCTGCCTTTGTATCGGCAGCATTGTCTTTCTCAGTATCTGTTCCCTGAGCATCGTCCGGCGGCACGGCTTCTGTATCAGCTGTACTGTGATCTGCATTGCCGTCTGAACCGTGGTCTGTATTGCCGGCCGAACCAAGAGACCCGTCCTCAGGCCGTGATATTTCCTCCTGGTTTTCGCCGCTGCTTTCACTGCTGTTTTCGCTGGCATCTTGGCCGCTGTTTCCACTGTTTTCGCCGCTTCCGCTGCCATCTGCGCTTTCCTCCGGCAGAGTTGACTCCCCGGTGCCGTCGGCGCCGCTTTCAGCCGATGTCTCAGATTCGGAGGCTTCTGTCTCCTCCTGGGCTGGCTTTGATATGATATCTACTTCCTCATCGCCAAATGCATCCTCATAACTCCTGATGGTGACGCGCTTTGTCTTTTTGACCTTTTCTACACCGTCATCCATCCGTGTGATTTCCGTGGTGCAGCTGATGGTCTCCTCCCCGTTATTCACATAAAGCAGGATGATTTCCTCGTCCCCGGTTACCATATACATATCGCCGGCATCCTCCGGAAGGCGCACAAATACACGCAGCTCCGCTTCCATGCTGCTTCCTTCCATCTCCGGATATACCTCATACACGGCACCCTTCGTACCGAAAAATACCTTTTCAAATTCTGCCGTCCTGCCATTGGTAAAGCCTAAATCATCTGCCGTTATCTCATGGCCGCTTTCAATGGCCTCCTCCACGGCAGCTACCAAATCCGCGCCTTTCATCTGGAACGTAACCTGGTCCGCCGTACCGGCATAGGATACATTCAGGCCGGTGCCCAAATTCGTGAAAACCATGGCTGCTGTCAGCAAAAATGCCAGAATCCTTTTCTGGCTGTAATACATGGATTTCGTTATTGTACCGGAACTTCTCCGTCTTTCCATAATAGTTCTCCTTTTTCATAAACTCCCCTGCCAATCAGGTGCAGCTGCTTCACGATTCATCTTAACAATATCATATCATAAATGATTACACTTTGGTTACATTTTCATGTTTTTTATAAATTATTTATGTATTTTGAATTGTAACCAGAAGCCATTTTCCTTCACTATAGTTACATAATAGCATACAAAGCGTTACGTAAAGCGTTATTTCAAGCTGTAATTGGTCACTTTTTTTATTTTTACGTTATTTTATTCATTTTTTTATAATATGTGTGTCCGCATTTCCCTGCATTCCACACAAACCAGAAAAAAATGGAAATCTTTTTCTCCCCCCAAACCGTATAAAACATCTGGAATCCGTACATCATTTCGTTATAGCAGATTCATCCAGTACAGCCCTGAATTTTTTCATGTCAGGGCGTATGGCATTATAACGGAGGTAAGGATTATGTCGGGCTACAAAGTTGAGATATGCGGAGTCAATACCGCCAAACTGCCTTTACTGAGCAATGAAGAGAAAGAGGAACTGTTTCAAAGAATACTGGACGGTGACAAGGAGGCCAGGGAGCAGTATATCAAAGGGAACCTGCGCCTGGTACTCAGCGTAATCCAGCGCTTTTCAAACAGCCAGGAAAACATCGACGACCTGTTCCAGATTGGATGCATCGGCCTAATCAAGGCCATCGACAATTTTGACATCACTCAGAATGTCAAATTTTCCACTTATGCAGTGCCTATGATACTGGGAGAAGTGCGCAGATATCTGAGGGACAATAATTCCATCCGGGTCAGCCGTTCCCTGAGGGATACTGCCTATAAGGCCCTCTATGCCAGGGAGCAGCTTACCAGAACCAATTCCAAGGAACCCACTCTCATGGAAATCGCACAGGAAATAGGTGTTTCAAAGGAAGACATCACCTATGCACTGGATGCCATACAGACTCCTGTCAGCCTGTATGAGCCGGTTTATACGGATGGCGGGGACCCTCTTTTTGTGATGGACCAAATTAGTGACAAAAAGAACCTGGAGGAAAACTGGGTGGAGGATTTATCTCTGGTGGAGGCCATGAAGCGGCTGCCGGAGCGGGAGCGCCATATCATTGACATGCGTTTCTTTGAAGGAAAAACCCAGACCGAGGTTGCCCAGGAAATCCATATCAGCCAGGCCCAGGTGAGCCGCCTTGAAAAAAATGCGCTGAAAAGTATGAAGTCCTATTTAAGCTGACCCTTGAAGCCTTTCAGCAGATGTGTTAAACTATTCATGTTAGTGCTTGTTTGAAACATATGCCAACAGAAAGTGAACATATCTATGGAACAAAATGAACGCAGATTTGCAGTATTGATTGATGCAGACAATGTCTCCCCCAAGTATATCAAATACATTTTGGACGAAGTGTCGGATGTGGGAATCGCCACCTACAAACGCATTTACGGCGACTGGACAGATAACGAAAAGCGCAGCTGGAAGAATGTGCTTCTGGACTGGTCCGTAAATCCCATCCAGCAGTACAGCTACACCACCGGAAAGAACGCCACTGATTCAGCCATGATTATTGATGCAATGGACATCCTATATTCCGGAAATGTAGATGGTTTCTGCCTGGTTTCCAGCGATTCGGATTTTACCAAGCTGGCCCAGCGCCTGAGGGAGGCAGGGATGTTTGTCATGGGAATCGGGGAGCAGAAAACCCCCAAGCCCTTCCGTGCAGCCTGCGATACGTTTAAATTGCTGGAGATCATATCCTCTGACGATGCACCGGAGACATCGGTCATCGAAAACCAGAAGACCATTACCAACATAGATGAAATCCAGAAGGCCATCACCAAGCTCCTCATTGAAAATAACAGCCAGAACCAGCCCATTATCCTTGCAAAGGTGGGTAACTTCCTTACAAAGCGCTTTTCAGATTTTGATGTCAGGAACTACGGCTACTCCAAGCTCTCCACCTTTTTGGAAAGCCTGAACAACAACGACTTTCAGGTGGTCAAGCTCCACGGCGGTTATTTTGTCCAGGAAAAGAGCGCCAGCATCTCCAAGACTGAGATTGAAAAGGAAATCATCCGCATCATCAAGGGATATAACGGACATGTGGATAATCTGAGCATCATACACGATGAGCTGAAAAAGACATACCCTTCCTTTGACGTGAAGCAGTATGGTTTCAGCCGCATTTCCAGCTTTATCCGCAGCTTCGGTACATTCCGCATCAGGGATAACATGGTTCAGCTCAAATAACAACAACAGAAATGCCCGGAAGGGACATCCAGCCTGTGGATGCGGCCTATTCCGGGCATTCCTGTTTTACTCTCTTTTCTGCCTCTCCTGTTATCTGCGGATGATTTCAAAGCCATCCTTAAACTCTTTATAGTCCCTTATGCCGATGAATTCTTCCGGAACAGGCATCTTCGTCATATGGCTGGTGATTTCATACCATTTATCCATTTGAAATACAGCATCCGGGTCTGTCCATATGGCCTCCGTCTCTTCTCTGGTCAGGTCCGTATATTTAAGTATGTCCTCAGGAAACTCCTGCTCTTTTCCGTAACATCCAAACTCTGATTCCAGGATTTCCTTATTAAATGATGTCGCCCTCTGGTACACATGCTTTTGATGTTTGTCGCTGTAGGCAACCATCAGCAGATCTCCGTCAAATTCGTCATAGAGAATGACATCCGACTTGAATATTTTTGACACCTTCCTGGCATTCTCCATGGTGCAGTTTTCCTGGAGACTCTGACTGTCTATGCCCAGCCAGGGGCTGTCCTTTGTCCGGGCCGCCAGCGCATCCCCGCTTTTTACCCCAAAAAAGCCTGTGTCAATCTTCTTCACCAACTCCAGGCAGTCACCGATTTCCTCCTGACTTAAGTCCTCCTCCAGAAGGACCAGACAGTTTGTCATAACATAGTTTTTGCCGTAATAGCCGTGAAATACCTCGTCCTCCATCTTTTTGCAGATTCCCGCAGACGTATCCAAAATCCGGAAGGAATCAAGAGCCTGCCTGGCTTCTCCTATGGATTCCGGCGTTTCTTCCCTGAGACGTACCGTTACCGTGTAAAAATACTCCGGTCCCAGCACACTGAGCTCTACGCTATATCGATATGTCCCTTCCCCGTATTCACCCCCACCGTATATCTGTCCTGTATTCTCCTCAGCCTTATACCGTATCTCCTTTTGGACAATCTCGTCTCCCTTCACCCTTCTGTATGTATACTCCAGCACCTCCGGCATGGAATCGTCCTTAACAGCTGCTCCGCTCTCCATCCTTCGGATGTAATCCGCCTTTGTCCTGGGGGTATCTATTCCCGCTATTGCAAAAAACTGCGGCTGCTCCCTGTATCCCCGGACCAGAATACTCCCCCATTCCGAGACCAGGATGTCCCCGAAATCACGGTTTCCCTGCTGGGTCCACTCCTCCTGCGGAAGCCGGATTTTATAATAAAGGGAGGATGATACATAGGTTCCGTCTGATACCACCTGGTCAAAAACCGTATCATCGGGAACAGTAATCATAATACCGTCCTGTATTTTGTCTGCTGCTTTATTTCCATGTTCCTCTGCCTGACCTGCGTTTTCCCCCGAATCCGCCGTTCCCTCTTCAGACACCTCTGCCATTGCCATCCGGGCCTGTACGCTGCCCTCCGCTGTCCCTGTGCTTCCCGCTGTCCCTGTGCTTCCCGCTGTCCCTGTACTTCCCGCTGTTCCTGTGCTTCCCGTTGTTCCTGTGCTTCCACCACTCCCTGCTCCCCACGCCGCCAGTCCCAATGCCGCCAGTCCCAATGCCGCCACAGCTGCGGCCACAGCCAGTAACCTTCTGCCTGTCCCCCATTTTCCTGCCGGCACATGTACCTTTTTTTGCTTCAGGCTCAGAGGCTTCCCGCTTCCTCTCTCATTGCATATCTGAAACAGCATCTTAATGCCGCCTATTTGTGCTAACGGCTCCACGGGAATCATGACCGCCCCGCCCCGTCCTTTCATCAGACAAACATATTCCGGCGTATAAACCGCCTTCTCAAAATCCCCATAGGCATGTCTGACCACGGACCGTTCTCCATATTCACAGATACCCTCCTCTTCCAGTGCCAGCAGCTGCAAACCCGCATACCGATACGGGAACAATGCCGCCTTCCTCAGCTTCTGCACATTTCTCCAAGGCAGGCCCAATGCCCTGCATGCGTCTGCTATCTGGTCCACGCTCCTGGTGTAACAGCAGAATGGGACGGTTCTTCTGCGGCAGGCTTCCTCCACATCCCCCATGGGAATCCGGCCATCCCTGTTCTCCAAACATTTTGTGTTCAGGCATCTGAACCATTCCTGCGCCTCCAGATCCCCTCCCAGGACCCGCTCCGGTATGGCCCAGAATTCCTTCTGCCCGAAAAACAGAATCAGGCCTTCCTTCCTATGAACCTCTGTCAGCGCAGAATACAGCAGCCATATATCCGTATTCCCGGTCTGTATGCGGATCACCTCATTCTCCATGGTGATACAGCAGTCTTCCTTCAGATTCATAAAATCCGGCCGGACCCTTCCCAGGTCCTTTTCCTTCAGGAAGTCTTTCTTATACCATCTGAGGAATCCTTTATACTCCTGTTCACTCAGCCTGAAACAGAGCCTTTCTCCCACCTGTGCTGCGGACATGCCTCTCCTACCCCCTTGGCCGGCTCTCCCCATACGCATCTTTAAGGTATGGAAAGCCTTGTATATCAAATCATATTCCTGATAACAATGTACCGCATTTTCCTCTGTTAGACAAGCCTTAAGACAGCAAAAAAGCCAGCTCTTTCTGCTGACTTTCCATGCCTATTCAAATCTGACAATTTCTTTTTTAAGCCGTTTCATGATTTTCTTTTCCAGTCTGGATATATAGGACTGGGATATTCCCAGCAGGTCGGCCACTTCCTTCTGGGTCATTTCCTCCCCGTCCTCGTTTGTAAGGCCGTACCGCAGCTCCACGATTTTGCGTTCCCTGGGGTTTAAGCGGCTGATTGCGTTGTTGAGAAGGCTTTTTTCTATCTCATCCTCGATATCGTGATAAATCACATCCTCATCCGTTCCAAGAATATCCGACAGCAGAAGTTCATTTCCATCCCAATCCACATTCAGAGGTTCATCTATGGACACTTCCAGACGTGTCTTATTATTCCTTCTGAGATACATGAGAATCTCATTCTCAATGCATCTGGAAGCATAGGTGGCCAGCTTGATGTTCTTATCCGGCTTAAAGGTATTGATGGCTTTGATGAGTCCGATGGTTCCGATGGAAATTAAATCCTCCACCCCCACGCTGGTGTTGTCGAATTTCTTCGCTATGTAGACTACCAGCCTCAGGTTGTGCTCAATCAGGGCCGCCCTGGCCTCCTTGTCATCCTCGCTTCCCAAAAGACTTAT
>OKFX01000529.1_pt1 | contig 11621 bp, 8 predicted proteins | sample 1633441 | NCBI WGS metagenome assembly OKFX01 (sample SAMN04436775, study PRJEB24849) | human gut metagenome | biome: human gut; feature: NICU; material: stool | host: Homo sapiens | place: USA: Saint Louis, MO | collected 2011-03-21
TAAGGGCTTGGCGGTAGCCTTGCTTGCCGGTGTGATGAGCGCCTGCTTCAATTTGGGTTTGGAATCGGGAAACGAGGTGCTGGCGAAAGCGAGAGAGGCGGGAGCTAGCGATCTGTTCGCCTTGAATCCCGTGATACTGTTGGTTACTTTGGGCGGCTTTTGCACGAACGCTGTGTATTGTATTTTCCAGAACGTGAAAAACGGGACGGGCAAGGATTATTTCTCGGTATCGGGAGGCACATTGCTGAATAATGTCTTATTTTGCGCTTTGGCAGGCGTGCTTTGGTATTCGCAGTTCTTCGGGCTGGGGATGGGAAAGAGCTATTTCTCGGATTCTCCGGTTATGCTGGCTTTCTCGTGGAGTATCCTGATGTCGCTGAATGTTATTTTCAGTAATGTCTGGGGCATCTTATTAAAAGAATGGAAGGGCGTGGATCGCCGGACGATCGTGGTATTGATTACCGGCATGTGTATCTTGATCCTTTCCTTATTATATCCGAATATAGTTTAATTAAAATAGACATGATAATACTAAGAAACAATGAACGCCTGATGGCGGAAATAGATCGTATCGCCGAGGTCGCCGGCTATTTGTGGACCAAGGGTTGGGCTGAGCGAAACGGCGGGAATATATCGGTGAACCTGACTACTTTATTGAGCGAGGAGGAGAAGGCGTTGCCGGCTTTGGTTTCCTCGATTCCCTTGCAAGAGGCGATGACGGCCTTATGCGGGCACGTCTTTTATGTGACGGGTACCGGGAAACGGATGCGTTACGTGGCGAAAGATCCTTTTGCCAACGGCTCTTTGATCCGTATCGCCGCCGATGGGAAATCGTATGATATCCTAGCGGAGCAACCGATCCAGCCGACTTCCGAGTTGCCTTCCCATTTGTTGATGCACAATTTCTTGCGTGCGAAGGGACGGGATAACCGGGTGGTATTGCATACGCATCCGACGGATATTATCGGCATGACGCATTGTAAGCCGTTCTTGGATTCGGAGAAGATTACCCGCACGTTATGGAGTATGATCCCGGAATGTCGGATTATCGTGCCGAAAGGGGTCGGTATCGTTCCTTACGAGATACCGGGCACTTTGGCGTTGGCGCACGCTACGATCCGTCAGTTGGAGGAGCACGACGTGGTGTTCTGGGAGAAGCACGGTATCCTTGCCGTCGGTGAGGACCTGATCGAGTGCTTCGATGCGATCGATACGTTGAGTAAATCCGCCCAGATCTATTTCAGTGCCCGCATGACCGGTTACGAGCCGGAAGGTATGACGGATCAGCAATTGGATGACTTGGTTCCGGCTTTTGGACTCTAGCGTATGCGAAAGAAATTAATCATTCTATTCATAGGGATCGGTTCGTTCACGTTGTTCGCCCAGCAGCGAGACCATCGGACACGGGAGTATATCGCTCCGGTCCGTATTGTCTGGCAGCAAGATAGTTCGCGAATTACGGGAGCGAACCATTTGCTTGTTCCGGGCAACGGACAGTCGGATTTGGCGAATAATCGGTTGTGTGTGTTGAAAAGTACGCCAACCGAACATCCCGCTTTGCTGCTTGATTTCGGGAAGGAGTTGCAAGGCGGCCTTCAGCTGGTGACCGGTATGCCGCCGTCTCACGATCCGGTTTCCGTACGGGTTCGTTTCGGCGAGTCCGTTAGTGAGGCTATGTGCGAGATAGATGGCGCGAACGGGGCGAGCAACGATCATGCGATGCGGGATTTCGTGGTATCGCTCCCTTGGCTGGGCGTGCAGGAGATCGGTAATTCCGGTTTCCGTTTCGTGCGTATTGATGTATTGGGTGATTCTACGGAGTTACAATTAAAAGAGGTCCGTGCGATCTCCACGTTTCGGGATATTCCTTATCTGGGCTCTTTCCGTTGTAATGACGAGCGGTTGAACCGGATCTGGAAGACAGGTGCGTACACAGTCCACTTGAATATGCAGGAATATCTATGGGACGGCGTAAAACGGGATCGTCTCGTCTGGGTGGGGGATTTACATCCGGAGGTAATGACGGTCAGTACTGTCTTCGGTTATAATGAGGTGGTTCCTAAGAGCTTGGATTTGATTCGGGATATTACGCCGCTGCCTAGTTGGATGAACGGTATCAGTTCGTACTCGATCTGGTGGTTGTTGATTCAGCGGGATTGGTATTATTACCAAGGGAATCTTGCGTATCTGCAAGAGCAACGCTCTTATATGACTGCTTTGTTGCGTCACTTGATCTCGAAGGTTGACCCAAGCGGACAAGAGAGACTGGATGGGAACCGTTTCTTGGATTGGCCTTCCAGTGAGAATACACCCGCTATCGATGCCGGCCTTCAATCGCTGATGATACAAGCCATGCGTGCGGGAGAGGAGTTATGTACCGTTTTAGGCGAGGATGCGTTGGCTTCGGAATGTCGTATGGTAGCTTCCAAGGCTATTAAGTTTTCCCTTCGGAAGAAATCCCGGTTCCCTTCGGAGAAAGATCGGATTACCCCCGGGGATAAACAGGCCGCCGCCTTGATGGCTCTGGCGGGTATCATGGATGCTAAGGAGGCGAACGAGCGTTGCTTGGCGGTGGACGGGGCGAAAGGCTTCTCTACGTTTTACGGGTATTATATGCTACGGGCGATGGCGTTGGCTGGTAATTACCAAGGTGCGTTAGATGTGATCCGTACGTATTGGGGAGCTATGCTGGATGTAGGTGCTACGACGTTTTGGGAGGATTTCAATATGGAATGGCTTCCTGACGCAGGGCGTATTGATGAGCTGGTTCCCGCTGGGAAAAAAGACATTCATGGGGATTATGGGGCGTATTGCTATCAAGGTTTCCGCCATAGCTTGTGCCATGGATGGGCTTCGGGCCCCACATCGTGGTTGAGCGAGTACGTATTGGGCGTACAAGTGGTGGAACCGGGTTGCCGTACGGTACGTATCATCCCACATCTGGGAGATCTCGAATGGGTGGAAGGTACGTTCCCCACGCCTTATGGGGTGATTGAGATCCGGCATGAGAAAGGTGCGGACGGTAAGGTGATAAGCCATATCAACGCTCCTGAAGAGATACGAGTTACCCCATAGCTCTTATACTTAGTTGTAGAATGTATATAATTATAGAATATATGAAACAAACTATTTGCATCTACGCTTTCGCCGCCCTCTTATTAGGCGGTTGTAAAAGCAATAATGAATTAACGATACCTACGAATCTCCGTACGGAATACCTTACGGAGCCTATCGGCTTGGATACTTCGTCTCCTCGCTTTACATGGGAATACTCCGGAAATGAGGAGGGCTTTAAGGCTTCCCGCTATGAGGTACGGATCGGTACGAGTCCGGACGACTTGCGGCCCTATGCGGAAGGAATGGCCCTGAAACCTCATACCCGTTATTACTGGAATGTTACGGTATGGGATGGTGAAGGGCGTCCGTGCGCTACCTCGGAGACGGCTTCTTTCGAGACCGCTAAGTTCGATCCCTCGGATTGGTCCGCCTCTTGGATTACCGATCATAAGGATAAGGAGTTCGAGCCTGCCCCTCTGTTCCGCAAGTCTTTCCCGGTAGGCAAGGAAGTGAAGGATGCCCGTGTGTACGTAGCATCTGCTGGGTATCATGAGCTATTCATCAATGGCGAGCGGGTCGGAACGAATTATCTGGACCCGGGGTATACGCATTTCGATAAACGTATTTTGTACGTGACGCATGATGTTACCTCTTTGCTGAAGCAAGGCGACAACGCCGTGGCCGCTGTTCTGGGAAACGGCTGGTACAATGAGCAGTCCGTGGCGGTCTGGAATTTTCATGAGGCACGCTGGCGGAATCGTCCCCGCCTGCTATGTGAGTTGCGTATTACCTATACGGATGGTACGACGGAGGTGATTGGTTCGGACGAGACTTGGAAGACTTCCACCGGGGCCTATATCTATAATAATATATACAGCGGCGATAAATTCGATGCCCGGCTGGAAGAGGCCGGATGGAAAACCGCTCATTTCGACGATAGTAAATGGGAAGCGGCACTTCCGGCGCAGGCTCCGGCACCTCTGTTGGTAGCCCAGCAAATGCCGGGAATCCGTATCACGGAAGAGGTGAGGCCCGTGTCGATGAAACGTTTCTCCGATCAGTTATATGTATATTCTTTCCCGAAGAACATGTCCGGCCTTTGCCGCTTGAAGGTGAAAGGTGAGGCGGGAACCCGTATCACGTTAAAACATGGTGAGTTGTTGAAGAAAGACGGTCGCTTGGAGCAAGGCAATATCAATGTATATTATCATCCGGTCAAACCGGACGAGGTATTCCAGATGGATGTCTTTACCTTGAAAGGTACGGGAGAGGAGGAGATCTTCATGCCTTCCTTCTCTTATCACGGTTTCCAATACGTGGAGGTGGAGAGTAGCCGTCCCGTTACTTTAACGGAAGAGAACTTGACCGGCTTGTTTATGCATACCGATGTCCGTCCGTCCGGTTCCTTCGCTTGTTCGAATCCTCTATTGAATAAGATATGGGAGGCTACGATGCAGGCTTACCGCAGTAACCTGCACAGTATCCCGACCGATTGCCCGCAACGGGAGAAGAATGGCTGGACAGCCGATGCGCATATCGCGATCGACCTCGGTTTGCTGGGCTTCGATGGTATCACGCTTTATGAGAAATGGATGAATGATATTATCGATAACCAGCGTGAGGCGGGTGAGATTTCCGGTATCATTCCTTCCAGCGGTTGGGGATATGGCGAGTGGCCGGGTCCGGTTTGGGACGCTGTCATGTTTATCATACCGAACGCCTTGTATGATTATTATGGAGAGTCTCGCAGTATAGAACGCTTATATCCTACGATGCTGCGATATCTGGATTCTTTGAAGACGAAAGAGAAAGACGGTTACTTGCCTTTTGGCTTGGGTGACTGGGTGTATTGGAAAGCTACGACGAATAATGAATATACCTCTACCGCCTACTATTATCTGGATTATAAGTTGATGGCTCGCTTCGCCTCTTTACTGGGCAAGGATGCCGCTCCTTATCAAGAGAAAGCGAATACGCTCAAATCCTTGATCAACCAGAAGTTCTTCAACGCCGAGACCAGTGTGTATGCCGAAGGAACCCAAACGGCGCAAGCCTTGGCCTTGTATCTGGGACTTGTACCCGAAGGAAAGGAACAACTCGTGGCGGATAAGCTGCGTGAGGTGGTAGCGGGAAATAACTATTTCTTGGATTTTGGTCTATTAGGCAGTAAGACCGTTCCGGCCATGCTTACGAAATATGGCTATATCGAGGATGCCATGAAGATGATCACGAAGACCGAGGCACCTTCTTGGGGATATTGGGTAGAGACGATGGGTTACTCCACATTGCCGGAGACGTGGACACTTAGTCCGAAGTTTGCCGACGCTTCCTTGAACCATGTCTTTATGGGAGATGTCTCCGCTTGGATGATGAACCAGCTGGCCGGTATCAATCATGATGACTCGGCTCCGGGCTTCCGTCATATCCGTATCACGCCTCATTTCGTGAAAGAACTGGATTGGGCGAAAGGTGAGTATCATTCCGTACGCGGCCGTATCGCCAGCGAATGGAAACGGGAAGGGGATCAGGTTATGCTTACCGTGACGATTCCGGCTGATTGCTCCGCCGATATCGTGGTAGGCGATCAGACCGAGACCGTATCCGCCGGTACGCATACGTTTTCATATCCGGTGTGATAAGAACCGTATGACTTTAGTAAGCCGGTAATGACATCGCCTATATTGGCTTATTTTACCTAGTTGTAGAGACGGGGCGTGCCCCGTCTCACCATAGACTGATAGTATTTAAGTTGCCATTTAGCTGGGATGAGACGGGGCACGCCCCGTCTCTACAACTGGGGATTTCGAAAGCAAATAATTGAGAACCTTAAAGATTAAACGTATGAACAAGCTACTTCTTGCTCTTCTATTGTTTCTCCTATCTTTCAGCTGGATAAAAGTGACTGCCTCGGACAGTTGTCCCGCTTCCTTCCCTTGGAAAGCCCAATGGATCAATACCGAGCGTTGCCAAAGCGCTACGAATACTTGGTTGATCTACCGTAAATCATTCGCTGTGACGAATGTCCCGAATCAACTCATCGCCCGTATCGCCGCCGATTCCAAGTATTGGCTTTGGATCAACGACCAACTGGTTATCTTTGAGGGTGGCTTGAAAAGAGGACCTTCTCCTTCCGGGACTTATTACGATCCGGTAGATATCGCCCCTTACCTGACAAAAGGCTCGAACACCATCGCTATCTTGCTCTGGCATTTCGGGAAAGATGGTTTCAGTCATATCAACAGCGGGAAAGCGGCTTTGTTATTCGAGGCGATTGCTCCGGGACTGGAGATCGTCTCCGATGCGAGCTGGCAGTGCGCCTTGTATGAGGCCTATCAAAATACCGAGGCCCCTTTCCCGAATTACCGTATGCCGGAGAGTAATATCCGCTTCGATGCCCGTCAAGCGATAACAAACTGGAACCGTACGAGTTTCGAAGGTTCCCTTCCGGGGGCGGTCTGCGTCGGTAAGGCGGGGAAAGCTCCTTTCGGGGATCTGGTGGAACGTCCGATACCCCAGTGGAAAAACAGCGGCCTGTTATCCTATGTATCCGTCCGGGAATCCTTGAGAGGCGATACCCTGTTCTGTCGTTTGCCCTATAATGCCCAGATCACTCCGTATCTAAAAGTAGAGGCGGAAGCCGGGAAAACCATCCACATACGGATGGATAATTACGAGGGAGGAAGCGAGCGCAACGTACGTGCCGAATATATCACCCGTGAGGGTGAGCAGGAATACGAAAGCTATGGCTGGATGAACGGCCATGAGGTCTATTACATCATCCCCGAGGGCGTGAAGGTGCTGGATGTGAAATACCGTGAGACCGGTTACAACACGGACCTCGCCGGCTCTTTCCATTGTGACGACCCGTTCTACGACGAGCTTTGGCAACGTTCTGCCCGCACCTTATACATAACGATGCGTGATAATTATATGGACTGTCCGGATCGTGAACGTGCCCAATGGTGGGGTGACGAGGTGAATGAGCTAGGCGAGGCTTTCTACGCCCTTTCTCCGTCCGGGCAGAAACTAGCCGTAAAAGGCATCCATGAATTAATGAATTGGCAGCGGGAGGACGGAACGCTCTACGCTCCGGTTCCGGCGGGTAATTGGGATAAGGAGCTTCCTTTACAGATGTTGGCGTCTATCGGTTGGTACGGTTTTTATACGCAATATTATTATAGTGCCGACAGTAGTTTCGTCCCGGTGATATACGACCGGATGCGCCGTTACCTGCACGAGGTTTGGCAAGTCGATAAGAGTGGCTTGGTGATCGAGCGTCAAGGCGCTTGGAGCTGGGGCGACTGGGGCGAGCATGTCGATATGGGTGTATTGACCAATTGCTGGTATTATCTGGCCTTGAAAGCGGAGCGAGCCTTCGCCCTGCAACTCGGCAAGGATAAGGATGCCGATGAGATCTCCCAGATGATGCGTAGCATAGAACGTTGTTTCGACACGAAGTTTTGGACAGGTTCCGCCTATCGCTCCCCCGGCTATAAAGGAGAGACGGACGATCGCTCCCAAGCCATGGCGGTTGTTTCCGGGCTGGCCTCGAAAGATAAGTATCCGGCGCTGACGAAGGTACTTAAAAAGGAGTATCACGCCAGCCCTTATATGGAGAAGTATGTCCTAGAGGCCCTTTTCCAGATGGGCGAGCCGACGTTTGCCTTGGAACGGATGAAGCAACGTTACACCCGTATGCTGGATTATGCCGAATACACGACCTTGTTCGAGGGATGGGGCATCGGAGCCGAGGGCTTCGGTGGCGGCACGATCAATCACGCTTGGAGCGGTGGCCCGCTTACCTTATTGAGCCAGAAGGTCTGCGGTATCGAGCCAACCTCTCCCGGCTTCCGTACCTTTAAGATCTCGCCTCAATTGGGTCCCTTATTGGAAGCCTCGGCCAGCCTAGAGACTCATTATGGAACCATCCGAGTAAGCATCAAGAAGAAAGGCAAGCGATTGAAGTTCGATCTCCAAATCCCGGAAGGCACCTCCGCCGAACTGATAAGACCGAACGGCACCCGCAAGCATCTCGACCCGGGACACCATCAAGTGGATTAGTGATCGCCCTCTGTTTTCCTGCGGACATACACCCGGTGGCTTCCATAACCCGATAGGGTGATTCCACTCGCCGGGTCGCTACTGAGGCGTAGTAGCTCACGGTTTGCGCTACTACGTTTTAGTCCGGTGACAGCCATGTAGTCTTGTATGCGCAAGAATGGGTGTTCATCCAGGTAATCCAATGCCCGTGTCCGGCGTTCCTCTTCGGTGAAGGGCGATTTCCGGACACGGCTGATACCTCCCCGTCTTAAATCGCAACGCAGGTTAGTCTCCCGTATCAGTTCCTTGTCGGCCCGGTAGTTGATACCATTCACCTCGATGCTCCGTGCGTTACGCTTCGGTTCGTCACCATCCAGCGAGTCGATCTCCTTGTCCTTCGCTACGCCTAGGCGGGGCGTGAACGTACCGATGCCATCCAACGTGACCGACTGCCCTTCCGCCATGCAATAGGCCAGATGTTCCGCTACTGTCGTCATCACCTGTATTACGCTACCCCTGCTCAAGCCCGATCCGGGGTAGGTGATCCGTTCCACGAAATCCTCCATGTCCATGTTCCGTTGTATCTTCATCCGATAATACACCGGCTTTTCCCCCGTCCCGTTCAGGTCGCACATCTCTTGCTTGATATATTCTGCCATAACTGCTACTAGGTATAATTGTTTGTATCTTCAAGTTAAAAACATTCTTCTTACTATATACAAATATACTAACTACTTGATCTATTTCCAAATTATCACCGTGGAATATATAGACCACGTCGTGATTTGTATATTCCACGTCTTGATCTGTACAGACCACGTCGTGGTTTGTAGAATTATACAGTATGCGAACAAGAATCCATAAGCTATCGAGCAAGAATTCATATAGGAGTAGAGCGTTTTTTGCTTAGGGGAGTAGAGGGTAGACAGGTAGGTAAAAGAACGTATGCCGCGTAAAAATGTACGTCCGTATACCTTATATCCGCGTATTTATGTATATTTGTATGGCGAATTGGTGCTGAAAAATGTGATGATTAGCTATATTTATCCACGTAAAAATGTTGTATTCATATGGAAAGAACTGTTTTAAAGGAACTTATTGAATGGAAAGAAAGAGCGGACAGAAAACCTCTTATCCTTAATGGTGCCAGACAAGTGGGCAAGACTTGGTTACTCCATGAGTTTGCCAGGCTTGAATATAAGAAAGAGGCTTATGTCGTATGTCGTAAGAACAATCTTGCCCGGCAGCTTTTTACACAGGACTTTGATGTGGAAAGAATCTTGCGCGGTCTCCGTGCCATGACTTCGGTGGATATCACTCCAGGCGATACGCTCGTCATTTTGGATGAGGTACAAGATATTCCGGAGGTATTGGAGGCGTTGAAGTATTTTAAGGAGGAAGCTCCGGACTACCATATCGCGGTGGCGGGTTCGCTTTTGGGAATTTCTTTGCATGAGAATGTATCATATCCGGTAGGTAAGGTTAATGTCATCAACCTGTATCCTATGAGTTTCGAGGAGTTTCTTATGGCGAAAGGAGAGAAAGAGGCCTGTAAACTACTTATGAGCCGTGACTATGGGATGATGAGTCTGTTGCATGAGAAGTATGTGGATCTTCTCCGCCAGTATTATTATGTGGGAGGCATGCCGGAGGCTGTTTCCAAATACGTGGAGACCGGAGCTTTACGGGAGGTAAGGCGTATCCAGCAGGAGATTCTCCAAGGTTACGATCTTGATTTCTCGAAACATGCGCCCAAAGAGCAAGTGCCGCGTATCCGGATGGTTTGGAACAGTGTGCCTTCTCAATTATTCAAGGAGAATAAGAAGTTTATCTATGGCGCTTTACGTAAAGGCGCGAGGGCCAACGACTTTGAGCTTTCCATACAATGGCTTGTCAATGCGGGTTTGTTGTATAAGGTACCTCGATGCGCGAAACCCGAGTTGCCGCTCGCCGTGTACGAGGACTTATCGGCTTTCAAGCTTTATATGGTAGACCTTGGCTTGATGGGAGCGATGGTCCAGACCGATCCTGCGCAAGTCTTAATAAAGAATGATATATTCAAGGAGTATAAGGGTGGACTAACTGAGCAATACGTTTTGCAACAGATGAAAAGCAAAGGCGTGTCTCCCATTTATTATCATACGGCGGACAATTCGCGCCTAGAGCTTGATTTCATCATCCAGCGGGGAGCGGAAATGATCCCGATAGAAGTGAAGGCCGAAGGAAATGTCCGGGCTAATTCCTTGATGAACTTATTGGACAAGGTACCAAGCCTGCATGCGGAGCGATATTCCATGCTGCCTTACAAGGAGCAAGGCAACCTGACGAATATTCCTCTTTATGCGGTATGAAGTAGCAAAGGGCTGATCCCGGTTATCATCATCGCCTACACCCAAGGCGATGACGATACGGGAAAGCATTATCTACTTGCCTTTCTGTCGCTTGGTGACTGAGAATTTAGAGTATTTCTCATATTTGGAGCCTTTGGAGAATATATCTGGCATATGTCTCGCCGCAAACCGTAACTTCTCCTCATCCGTATGGAAATCCTTTCCTTCGCAATATTTCTCTATGTCTTTGGCAGCCTCAAGAAAAGCGTCCTTTTGGGATTCGGTCACGATCGGTAGCTCCGTTGAGTCCGCCTCTATTGCGTTTCTCGGATCTGCCGGTGCGATCATAAAGATCTTTTCGTTACATTCCCCCATCTTGATGTGAAACTGCACGTATTGCTCATCGGTAAGCTCAAGGAAATCTTCTTCTTTAAGGATAAATCCATATTGGAATGTTAACTGCATGGCCTGCCCGCCCCAACCGAATAGTAAATCAAAAATATCCATAGCGTAAATTTTTATAAAGTTATTAATGTTCTAGTATGAAACCTAGGCTAAGGTTTGGGGCAAAGGTAACGTAAAAGCTGGGAGATACAAGTAAAATCGGGGTTTTGTTTATTACGTTTTAGGATATCCTATGTATTCGGATCGTATGATACCTATTTTCTCTAGTAGTTATATACAATAAGTCCTTCGATATGCTCTCTTTTGTAAACGACTGATAATTAGTGCTCCAAAAACAAGATGATGTTTTCTCAAAAACTTGTACGTGTTTCCAAAAAAACTCGTACGTGTTTTTGAGAATTCATGTACATGTTTTTCGTGAAAACGGCACGAACGAATATACGAAAGATCGGAAATAGACAATAACTCATCTTCTTGGAATCTTTATAAATATCCATGGAAAAAGAAATATGTATATTAGAAATTATATATATTTGCGAAGTCTCCTTACGCCGATGCCGTTAAAGCCGGCGGGCGAGGGAGGGCATATACATAAAGGCGTTTACTGAACGCTTTGGTTTTGACGCTATAAGAATCTCGCAAATTCAGTACAGTTTGTCAAGGATTATGTGTTGATTTTTATGTTGCATTTATTGGTTACGAGAATGATATATAATGAATATTTATTATTTGATAATTGTTATGGGAAAATTGGATGATATGAAATTAACGGTATTATATATTGAATAT
>OKFX01000532.1_pt1 | contig 11545 bp, 9 predicted proteins | sample 1633441 | NCBI WGS metagenome assembly OKFX01 (sample SAMN04436775, study PRJEB24849) | human gut metagenome | biome: human gut; feature: NICU; material: stool | host: Homo sapiens | place: USA: Saint Louis, MO | collected 2011-03-21
CACCTGCCGCTGCGCTATGAAGACCGCACCCGCCTCTACCCGATAAACGATCTGCAGCCTGGCATTTTTGCCACGGTGGAAGGCGAAGTGCTGCGTACCGACATCAGTTTTGGACGCCGGCGGATGCTAACCTGCCAGATCAGCGATGGTACCGGCCTGCTCACCCTGCGTTTCTTCAATTTCAACGCTGCGATGAAAAACAGCCTGGCCACCGGCCGTCGCGTGACCGCCTACGGTGAAGTCAAACGCGGTAACCACGGCGCCGAAATTATTCACCCTGAATATCGCATTCAAGGGGAAAGCAGCGAAGTTGAGCTGCAAGAGTCATTGACACCGGTTTATCCCACCACCGAAGGCATACGCCAGGCCACGCTGCGCAAGCTGACCGATCAGGCGCTGGAGTTGCTGGATACCTGCGCTATTGCCGAACTGCTGCCGCCGGAACTGAGCGGCGGTCTGATGAGCCTGCCACAGGCGCTGCATACCCTGCACCGCCCGCCGCCGGATATCCAATTGGGGGATTTGGAACAGGGCAAGCATCCGGCGCAAAAACGCCTGATCCTGGAAGAACTGTTGGCGCATAACCTCAGCATGCTGGCGGTACGAGCCGGTGCGCAGAGCTATCAGGCCCTGCCGTTAATGCCCGACGACCGGCTTAAAAAGCAATTCCTCGCCCAGTTGCCCTTTGCCCCCACCGGCGCGCAAGATCGCGTAGTGGCCGATATCGAAGTCGATATGCAAAAAGGCTTCCCGATGATGCGCCTGGTGCAAGGAGACGTCGGTTCCGGCAAAACGCTGGTGGCTGCGCTGGCAGCACTGCGCGCTATCGCTCACGGCAAGCAGGTGGCGTTAATGGCCCCGACGGAACTGCTGGCCGAACAGCACGCCAATAACTTCCGTCAGTGGTTTGAGCCGCTGGGATTAGAAGTTGGCTGGCTGGCTGGCAAGCAAAAAGGCAAGGCGCGTATCGCACAGCAAGAGGCAATTGCCAGCGGGCAGGTCTCCATGGTGGTCGGTACCCACGCCATCTTCCAGGAACAGGTGCAATTTTCCGGTCTGGCGCTGGTGATCATCGATGAACAGCACCGTTTTGGCGTACACCAGCGGCTGGCACTGTGGGAGAAAGGCGAAGAACAAGGCTCCCATGCCCATCAGTTGATCATGACCGCCACGCCAATCTCGACACATCGGTGATCGACGAACTGCCACCGGGCAGAACGCCCGTCACTACCGTTGCCATTCCAGACACCCGGCGCGCCGATATTATTCAGCGGGTGAAAAGCGCCTGCATGGAAGAAGGCCGCCAGGCGTACTGGGTTTGTACGCTGATCGAAGAATCCGAACTGCTGGAAGCCCAGGCAGCCGAAGCCACCTGGGAAGAATTGAAAACCGCGCTGCCAGAGCTGAAAGTGGCGCTGGTGCACGGTCGCATGAAAGCACAAGAGAAACAGGCGGTAATGCAGGCCTTTAAACAGGGTGAGCTGCAGTTGTTGGTGGCGACGACGGTGATCGAGGTGGGGGTCGACGTGCCCAACGCCAGCCTGATGATCATCGAAAACCCCGAGCGACTGGGGCTGGCGCAACTGCACCAGTTGCGGGGTCGCGTAGGTCGCGGCGCCGTAGCATCTCACTGCGTGTTGTTGTACAAAACCCCGTTGAGCAAAACGGCGCAAAAGCGCCTGCAGGTGCTGCGCGACAGTAATGACGGTTTCGTTATTGCCCAACGCGATCTGGAAATCCGCGGTCCCGGTGAACTGTTGGGCACGCGCCAAACCGGCAGTGCGGAGTTCAAAGTGGCGGATTTGCTGCGCGATCAGGCGATGATCCCGGAAGTACAACGCGTCGCCCGCCATATTCACCAGCAGTACCCGGAGCATGCCAGAGCCCTGATTGAACGCTGGCTACCGGAGAAAGCACGTTACTCCAATGCCTGATTTTCAGGCAGAGAAAAGGCGCCAGATAGGCGCCTTTTTCGTTATTACGACCGGTTAATCAGCCAATCGCCGGAAACACCGGCAACAGCAGATACAGCTTAATCACAATCGCGTTGGCGATATCGATAAAGAACGCCCCGACCATAGGCACCACCAGAAACGCCAGGTGCGATGGACCGAAGCGATCGGTAATCGCCTGCATGTTGGCGATCGCCGTAGGCGTGGCTCCCATGCCGAAACCGCAGTGGCCCGCAGCCAACACCGCTGCATCGTAATTTTTACCCATCACCCGATAAGTAACGAAGATTGCGTACAGTGCCATCACCAGCGTCTGTACGGCCAGGATCGCGAGCATTGGCAGCGCCAGAGAAGCCAGCTCCCACAAACGCAGGCTCATCAGCGCCATCGCCAGGAACAGCGACAGGCTAACGTTGCCCAGCACCGACACCGCACGCTCAAACACGGTATAGAACCCGGTGAAGGCCAGGGTGTTGCTGAGGATCACCCCAACGAACAGCACGCAAACAAAGTTGGGTAATTCAAATACCGTACCGCTCAGCAAGCCGGAGATAAACTGCCCCAGGCTCAGGCAGATGGCGATCATCGCGATGGTTTCAATCATGATCAGCGAGGTGATCAAACGGCCACTCTCCGGTTTTTCAAAACCGCTTGGCTGGACGCTGTCATCCGGCGAGCCTTCCGGGGTGGAAGAGTGCTTCACCAGGTAACGCGCCACCGGACCGCCGATCAGGCCACCCAGAACCAGACCGAAGGTGGCACAGGCCATCGCCACTTCCGTGGCGTTTTCAAAGCCGTAGCGTTCGATAAACAACTTGCTCCAGGCCGCCCCGGTACCGTGACCGCCGGACAGGGTAATCGAGCCGGCGATCAGGCCCATCAACGGGTCCAGACCCAGCATTTTCGCCATGCCGATGCCGATGGCGTTCTGCACCAGCAGCAGGCCCAGCACCACAAACAGGAATACCATTAATGCCTTGCCACCCGCGCGCAACCGCGACAGGTTGGCGTTCAAACCGATGGTGGCGAAGAAGGCCAACATTAACGGGTCTTTCAGCGACATATCGAAGCTGATTTCCCAGTTAACGAACTTTTTCAGGGCTAACAACAGGAGTGCCACCAGTAAACCACCGGCGACAGGAGCGGGAATGGTGTATTTCCTCAACAGGGGGATGCTGGTGACGCATTTGCCCCCAAGGAGCAGAACCAATGTTGCTGCGACTAACGTGCCATAAGTATCAAGATGAAACATCCAGTTACTCCATGTAAGGGAAAAGATCCAATTAATAAATAATAAGTTAGAGAAAACCGCTTAGTTTTTAAAACTTGATGAGTGCAGGATTAGAAGTAAAAAACGCTGATAACACAAGAAAAAATGAACGAAAATGCGACATAAGTGACGATACTGCTAACAAAGCATTAACGCGCAACCGTTTGCTTTTATGGGCCAAATCATTAAAATGCCTGCTTTGCCGTTTCTGGAAATGCCACACCATGACCCAGCCATCCGCCGAGTTCGATGCTGCGCAAAAAGCATCCGCCACTCCCCGCAACAGTGAACTGATTTATCGCCTGGAAGATCGCCCGCCGCTGCCGCAAACGCTGTTTGCCGCCGGTCAGCACCTGTTGGCGATGTTCGTTGCCGTGATCACACCGGCCCTGTTGATTTGTCAGGCACTGGGTCTGCCGGCGCAGGACACTCAGCACATTATCAGCATGTCGCTGTTCGCCTCCGGCCTGGCCTCTATTTTACAAATCAAAACCTGGGGACCCGTCGGCTCGGGCTTGCTGTCTATTCAGGGCACCAGCTTTAACTTTGTTTCGCCGCTGATCATGGGCGGGCTGGCGCTGAAAAATGGCGGTGCGGACGTTCCCACCATGATGGCTGCGCTGTTCGGTACGCTGATGGTCGCCTCCTGCACCGAGATCCTGCTGTCACGCGTGTTGCACTTGGCACGGCGCATCATCACCCCGCTGGTCTCCGGCATTGTGGTGATGATTATCGGTTTGTCTCTGATTCAGGTCGGTTTGACTTCCATCGGCGGCGGCTATGCTGCGATGAACGGAGGTACCTTCGGCGCCCCCAAAAATCTGCTGCTGGCCGGCGCGGTATTACTGGTCATTATCCTGCTTAACCGTCAGCGCAATCCCTACCTGCGCGTCGCCTCACTGGTGATTGCCATGGCGGTGGGTTATCTGCTGGCCTGGGCCATGGGCATGCTGCCAGAAAGCCAGCCCACCCCCGAGACGGCGGCGATCATCATCCCGACCCCGCTGTATTACGGTCTGGGTTTTGACTGGAATCTGCTGCTGCCGCTGATGCTTATCTTTATGGTCACCTCGCTGGAAACTATCGGCGATATCACCGCGACCTCTGACGTGTCGGAACAACCTGTCAGTGGCCCACTGTATATGAAGCGCCTTAAGGGCGGCGTACTGGCCAACGGCCTGAACTCCATGCTGTCGGCGGTGTTTAATACCTTCCCTAACTCCTGCTTCGGCCAAAACAATGGCGTGATCCAACTGACCGGCGTCGCCAGCCGCTACGTCGGCTTCGTGGTGGCACTGATGCTGATCGCGCTGGGGCTGTTCCCGGCGGTGGCCGGCTTCGTACAACACATTCCTGAGCCGGTATTGGGCGGCGCCACCCTGGTGATGTTCGGCACCATCGCCGCATCCGGTGTGCGCATCGTGTCGCGAGAGCGTCTGAACCGCCGTGCAATCATGATCATGGCGCTGTCGTTGGCCGTGGGGATGGGCGTTTCCCAGCAACCGTTGATCTTGCAGTTCGCACCGGACTGGCTGAAAACATTGCTCTCCTCAGGCATTGCTGCCGGTGGCATCACTGCCATCGCGCTGAACCTGCTGTTCCCGCAGGAACACGAGAAACAATAATCCATCGAACTGCCTTGTGACAAACGGCCGCTTGCGGCCGTTTTTTATTGCCTATCAGACCATTGCACTTGAGATGCCCGGCCAATTGCGGCATAAACAGGGTATCTTTTTTGACCGACGCGGATGTAGACGATGAAATTTATCGGAAAACTGTTGCTGACGTTGCTGCTGCTGGTCGTGCTGGCCGTTGCACTGTTGTACGTCATAGGGCAAACCCGGTGGGCCGCGGGCTGGGTCAGCCGCTGGGTCAGCGATAACAGCGACTACCGTCTGTCGGTCGCGGCAATCTCGCACTCATGGAACCAGCCGGGCCAAATCAGTCTGGAAGACGTTCAGTTGGCCAAAAAAAATCAACCGCAAGCGCTGGCGGCCAAACGGCTGGACCTCGGTCTCAGCCTGCGCCAAATTACCGAACCTCGTCATTTCCATAGCGTCACGCTGCGTGACGGCACGCTGAATCTGCAGCAGCAGGACGCAGCAATGCCAATACAGGCCGACGTGCTGCAACTGAGCAATATGGCGCTGCAATCAAACGATGAAACCTGGCAGCTCAACGCGCAGCAGGTCAACGCCGGCATCACGCCATGGCAACCCAAAGCCGGCCATCCGCTGGGTGATAACAATCAGTTCCAGTTCAGCGCCGGCTCGATGACGCTCAATGGCATCCCGGCCTCTCAGGTGCTGGTTCAGGGCGAGCTGAAACAAAATCAGCTGCTGCTCAGCAATTTCGGCGCCGACCTGGCGCAGGGGGATTTGACCGGCGTAGCCACTCGCGCCGCCGACGGCAGTTGGCAGGTAGAGCGACTGAGGCTCAGCGGCGTGCGCATGCAAACTCCCCTGACACTGGAACAGTTCTGGCAACGTTTTACCGCTCTGCCCCCCGTTACGCTCAAGCGTTTTGATCTGATAGATGCACGGCTGGAAGGCAAGGAGTGGGCATTTAACGATCTCGACCTGTCACTGCAAAATGTCACCTTCCAACAAGGCGACTGGAGCAGCCAGGACGGTTCGCTGAACTTTAACGCCAGCGACCTGATCAATGGCAGTTTCCATCTGATTGATCCGATCATGAATATGCGACTCTCGCCGGCCGGCATCGCCATTCAGCAGTTCACCACCCGCTGGGAAGGTGGGTTATTGCGCACCTCGGGCAACTGGCTGCGTGCCAACAACCGCCTGCAGCTGGATGAGGTCGCGGTCGCTGCGTTGGAATATACGTTGCCTATCGACTGGCGCGCATTGTGGTTACAACCGCTGCCGAACTGGCTGGCGGAGGTGTATGTCAATAAACTGACCACCAACCGTAACCTGATCATCGATATCAACCCGGCCTTCCCTTTCCAAATCACGGCACTGGACGGTTATGGCAGCAACCTGCTGCTGGCGCGCGACCACCAGTGGGGCATCTGGTCCGGCACGCTGAATTTGAACGGCAGTGAAGCTACCTTCAACAAGATTGACGTGCGCCGACCATCGCTGGCGCTGAACGCCAATGACGGGCAGATCAACGTCACCGAGCTCAGCGCCTTTATGCCGCAGGGGTTGTTGGATGCCAAAGCCACCGTCGAGCAGCTGCCGGGCAAGCCTTTTACGCTGTCGCTGAATGGGCGTTCGGTACCGCTGAATACGCTACAACAATGGGGATGGCAAGCAGTGCCGCTGGAAGGCGACGGTAATCTGCAATTACAGTTGAAAGGTTTGTTGAACAGCGATGGGCCATTTAAGGCTTCATTGCAGGGCAGGTTGCAGGCCACCGGTAAAACAGGACAAATGCTGGAGCAGCAGCTGCCCTAATGACTCGAACCCGCTGACAGTTCTCTCTAGAGCAATTAGGTTAGTAAACAAACACTAACATTTTAATATAAAAGGATTTTATTGGCATGGACGCCACACAATACCCCTTGCGTACGACTGCCCTTGGTGCTTTCGCTACCATTGCATTGTACAGCTTAGCTTTAGCCCAGTCTGCAGATGGATCGGCAACGCCTGAGCATCTCCAATGGACTCCAACGAAGCCGATGCTGACAGCACGCTATGGCCACGTAGCCGTCTCACTTCCAAATGGCCAAGTGCTAGTCACTGGTGGTTTTGGGGGAAAAGGTGGCGGTAGCGTGCTCAACTCGACTGAGATTTACGATCCTGTCTCTCAGCGATGGTCGAAGACAAGTGCAATGGCGATTCCTCGCCTCGCGACCAAAGCCGTCTTACTCCTCGACGGGAGGGTACTGACCGTGGGCGGACAGTCTGTTGAGACCATCACCGTCTGGGATAGAAAAGTCACCAGTCTCTCGTTTGATGGCGTCACATCTGCTGAAGTGTATAGCCCTGCTCATAAAACATGGTCCGCGATCGGGCCGATGGCCGTAGGACGCCTGGATCATACGCTCACCGTATTGAAAGATGGTCGAGTGCTTGTCGTCGGCGGTCGTAGTGCCACTTATGACGCTTTGGATTACAAACTTTTTGATTCTGCGGAGCTGCTCGATCCAACCAAAGGTAGGTGGACGATGGCGGGGTCCATGATTACGCAGCGAATTTGCCACACGGCCACATTATTGCCAAACGGCAAGGTGCTTGTCGCAGGAGGGCGGACCGGACGGCCCACCTATAGCAGCAAAACGGTGACTTCATCGGCAGAGCTATATGATTCGGCCAGCGGCACTTGGGCAAAGGCCACCAACATGAGTATGCCGCGCTGCGGTCACACCGCGACCCTCCTGCCATCTGGCAAGGTATTGGTGACCGGTGGTGAAGATGATGAAGAAGCCGACGTAGACGCTATGATCACCGAAGTCGTTAGGGAAAAAGGGTCAAATTTCACGGCGGCAGACCTGGATACAGCGCTCGCCAAAGACACTCGGCCTTATCTGAATTCGGCAGAGCTCTATGATCCGGCGACAAACCAATGGTTACCCACAGGACACATGAGCGGCGCTCGATCGGGACATACGGCACTTCTATTGTCTAACGGAAGCGTGATTGTCGCACGGGGTCACGATAGCAATAGCTTGGATCTTAATTCAGCCGAAATTTACGAGCCGGCGAAAGGCACTTGGCTCAACACGGGTTCTATGAATGACACTGTGGGGTTAGGGGCCACGTTTTCGTTGTTGCCCGATGGCAAAGTTCTTGCTGCGGGGGGTGACAGAGGCTATGTGGAATCCAAACCTGGTTTTAGAGAGCGGCTTGCGCGGGGAATTTATCGTAAAGAAGATTTCAACGAAAACAGCGCACTGTCCTCGACAGAGTTCCTGAGTTATTGATCTTGTTCAGGAGCGCAAATATGCGTTTACCCTCATAGCCCACGAGGGTTAATACCATCATGGGCATGGACGTTTCGTGCACAGCTCCCCGAACAGTGCCCTCTGTTAAGCTATTGCCTCTGACCCCCCCTGATCCAGGGGGACTTCCGGCTCGGCCGGCAACACCATATAAGTGCCTTCAAATACCGCACCTTTGTCGTCGTCACCGAACAGATGGACTTCCGCCTGCACACGAGCGCGGCGGCCACGGGCCAAACGGGCCAGATCGCCGCTCAACGAGCTGAGATCCGCCACTGCACGCGGTCGGCCTGTGATGGGCTTGCTGTAACGAATATGGGCATCGGCCAAAATGATGGTGCCACCGAGATGGCGCTCACGCAGCAATAGCCAGATCAGGCCCCAGGCGGTCAAAGTGGCCAGAGAGAACAGGCTGCCGGCAAACAACGTGTGGTGCGGGTTCTGGTTGCCAATTTCCGGCATGGTGGTGACAAAACGCTGGCCGGTATATTGGCTGATGCGCACCCCCATCTTCTCGCTGAGCGGAATGTGATCGTACCAGGCTTGCTGCAGCTGACCGCACCAGTCGGGTCGATGCAGGATGTCGTCCAGCGTCGCCACCGGTTTGATCATCAGGAAATGGCGAATCGGCGTGGTTTGCGGCGCGGTGATCTCACCCTGATTAATGAAACCCAGCTTGGCAAAGAAATCTACCGCGTCCTCACGGGCGCTACAGACTACGCGCTTCACGCCCTCCTGGCGCGCCACGGATTCCAGCGTCATGGCTACCAGCGTCCCCAGGCCTTTGTCCTGCACCGTCGGGTCTACCGCCAGAAAACGAATCGCGGCTTCGTTATCGGCATTGATGTACAGTCGCCCAATGGCGACAATTTTTCCGCTCTCGTCCACCACCATCTGGTGATGTGCCATGGCGTCGTAGGCATCCTTTTCCGACCCCACCGGCTGGTGCAACGGCTTGCGCAGCATTTCCCAGCGGAACTGGTAATACTCTTTCAGTTCTTGCTCTGTTACCGGTACTCGTAGGTGATACATAGACGCCTTCTCTCTCAGAATTCTTAGACTTGAAGCCAAAACGTCACCGGCCCGTCGTTCACCAGCGCGACTTTCATGTCGGCCGCAAACTCACCGGTTTGGGTTTCGATACCGCGTTCGCGGCACTGGCCAACAAAATATTGGTATAACCGATCGGCCTCTTGCGGTACCGCGCCGCGAGAGAAACTCGGACGCATCCCCTTTTGCGTGTCGGCCACCAGCGTGAACTGCGAGACCACCAGCAAACTGCCCCCTGCCTGTTGGACGTTGAGATTCATTTTGTCGTTCTCATCGCCAAAGATGCGGTAGCCCAATACGCGCTCACACAGGCGCTCGGCCTTCTGTTCGTTATCGTCCTGCTCCACGCCCAATAACACTAACAAACCGGGGCCTATGTTGCCTACCGTCTGGCCTTCCACCGTGACGCTGGCATTTAATACCCGTTGAATTAACGCAATCATAACTGCCCTTCTGATGACTGTTCCTGTTGTTGTGCCTTTTGCTGTCGGTAGTCGCGGTATTCCCCAATGGTAACCGTGATTTCCGCACCGAGTAACACGATACACCAGCTCCAGTAGACCCAAAGGAATAAAATGGGGATCACCGCCAACACGCCGTAAATCAGCTGATAAGACGGGAACATGGTGACATACAGCGCAAACCCCTTCTTGCCCAGCTCAAACAGCAAACCGGCCACCAGTGCGCCAATCAACGCATCCTTGGGTGGCACCCTAACCGTCGGCACGATGCAATACAGCAGCCAGAACGATATCCACGACAGGATCAGCGGGAAAATACGCAGCACCTGATCCACCAGGCTGTTGACGCCGGTCTGCGCCAGCCAGTTAAGCGACAGCAGATAGGAGCTGATCGCCATACTGGCCCCCACCAACAGCGGACCCAGGGTCAGCACCATCCAGTACACGGCGAAAGAAAACACGATAGGACGCTGATTCTTGCTGCGCCAGATGGTGTTGAGCACGCTGTCCACCGATGAAATCAGCAACAGCGCAGTGACTATCAGGCCGCAGGTCCCGACGGCGGTCATCTTGTTGGAGTTGGCGACAAACTGCTCCAGATAACTTTGGATCACGTTGCCGGCGGCCGGCATGAAGTTGGAAAAGATAAAGCTTTTCAGTTGAACGCTGATGTCGGAGAACATGGGGAACGCGGCAAACAGCGCAAACACCACGGTCACCAGAGGTACCAGTGACAGCAGTGATACGTAGGCCAGGTGGCCCGCCAACATGGTCAGGCCATCGCTGTCGACGCGTTTAATCAGCAGTCGTAAAAAGGTGACGCTGGGTTTGATCGAAGCGGGCAGCTTCTTGCGGCGGAAAAACGACATGGCCACTCCTTGATGTCAGTTTGTACGCCTTAAGCTTAACCCTTTGCGGTCATTGGGCAAAATAAGCCGGTACTACGTCGCGGTCGGTCACGTGAACCGTTTTGATGCCAAGCGCCTGTGCCGCGGCGACGTTATCCGGGTGATCGTCAAAGAACACCGCGTCGTCCGGCGAAGTATTTTCTGCATCCAGTACGTGCAGATAAATGTTGGCGTCCGGCTTACGCATGCCAAGATCCTGCGACAAATAGAGATGATCGGCGGCTTCGGCCACCTGCGGGTAGTGCTGCGGCCAGTAATTGCAGTGCAAGCGGTTGGTGTTCGATAACACCACCACCCGGTGACCTTCGCTGCGCAGGCGCTTCATGATGTCGATCACTTCTGGACGCAGGGCGACAAACACCGCCTGCCAACCGGTAGCGAACTGCTCGAAACTGAGGGCAATCCCCATTTCGGCACTCAGCCCTTCGGCAAAGTCTTCATCGCTGATTTCACCGCGCTCGTGCTGTTGAAACAATTCGCCCATAGCAAAACGTTCGGACAAGACCGCCAATGGCGTACCGCTCAAACTGCTCCATACACCCAGTACACGTTTGAAATCGATATCGACGATCACATTACCTAAATCAAAGATATACAGCATAGTCCTCTCCTGATGGGCCGGTGAGATTTTACTGTAGCGGGAAAAGCAGAGGCTGAATAGAGAGCGGATGGAAAAGCGTATAGCACGCGGCAGAAATGAGAAAAGACAGAGGAAAAAACTCAGGGCGCTGGCGCGCCCTAAGTGTTGCAGACTAAATCGGCGATTAGGCTTCTTTAGGACCGCGGCTTGCACGCTTACGATCGTTTTCCGTCAGGTGACGCTTACGGATACGGATCGAGGTTGGCGTGACTTCTACCAGTTCGTCATCATCGATGAATTCCAGAGCCTGCTCCAGAGTCATTTTGATAGCCGGAACCAGGGTAGTGGCTTCGTCAGTACCGGAAGCACGCATGTTGGTCAGCTTCTTACCGGTCAGGCAGTTCACGGTCAGGTCGTT
>OKFX01000534.1_pt1 | contig 11533 bp, 8 predicted proteins | sample 1633441 | NCBI WGS metagenome assembly OKFX01 (sample SAMN04436775, study PRJEB24849) | human gut metagenome | biome: human gut; feature: NICU; material: stool | host: Homo sapiens | place: USA: Saint Louis, MO | collected 2011-03-21
AATCGTAGACCGAGGAGGGATTACCGTAATATTCTGTAAAGTATGGAAGCATGGCCTCCACCACCTCCGGCCTGGTCTTTGTGGTGGCTGCGTTATCCAGATAAATCAATTGCTTCATAATAAAAATCCGCCTTTCTGTAGTCCTAAAGTTAAAAGCTTCATCTACGCTTTTTACTATACCATAGTATTCCTACAATTTCAATAGGAATACTTGTTTTATATGGTACTACTGTTATTATATGAAGCACGTGTGCGCTTAAACAATCATAGGCCGGATTATTCAGGCCCAAAGGAAGCGTAAAAGGGCAGTCGAATCATATAAAAATTCGTTCTGCCGTCTCATCATTTAACAGGATATTCTATTATATATTCAATTACGTATTCTATTAATACCAGTACGGCTCCCAATCCCCCGCAAGTCTTGTAAGCGCCTCCATATAGAAATAGTCGCCCCAGGTATTGCACTCATCCACGCCCCGGTTGGCGCAGGGATTGCCTGCGCTGGCCCTGGCATAGGTACCGTGGAGAAGAAGGCCGTTGGACTCCTCATGACATCTCACTGCGCACCGGTCACTGAGCGCCTTCACCAGACGCCTGGCCATATCCCCATAATATGCCGCCTCCCCGCCTTCCATATACTTAACCATCTCCAGCATACCGCAGGCCGCAATTGCCGCGGAGGAGGAATCCCTTGGCTCTGAACTGCCGTCGTCAAAATCAAAATCCCAATAAGGGATTAAATCTGACGGCAGATGCTTTAGAAAATAATCCGTCACCTTCCGGAACACATCCGCATACTCCGGTTTTCTCTCAATCCGGTAGCTCAGGGCGCTTCCGTATATCCCCCAGGCCTGGCCCCTGCTCCAGGCAGAGCCGTCCCGGTTGCCCTGGTGGGTGACGCCTTTTACAGGAGCTCCTGTCTCCGGGTCAAAGAAATAGGTGTGGTACGTACTGTGGTCCGGCCGAATCACACAGTCCATGGCTGTCCTTATATGGGCTTCTGCCTTTTTCCGGTACGTCTGGTCTCCCGTTGTCTCACTGGCCCAGAACAGTAACGGCATGTTGAGGAGGCAGTCGATAATCAGACGGTAATTGTCCCTTGCCCCCAGCTCTCCCCAGGCCTGGAAAAACTGTCCCTTTTCCTGGAATCTTCCTATCAGGTTATCCGCAGCCATGAGCGCGGCCTTCCTGGCTGTCTCATTGCCTGTAAGACGGTACGCGGCCACGCAGGAAGGGGTATAGAGAAATCCCATGTCATGGTTGTCCACGTCCACCCGCTCCTTTATGCGCTCCAGGAAGGATTCTGCCTGTATGGTTCCTGCCTCCTTAAATACCTCCTCCCCGGTCCGCTCATATGCCAGCCATATTTCCCCGGTCCAGAAGCCGGTGGTCCATTCCCGGTTGCTGCTTTGGGGATAGAATTGGTTCCGGCTGTTGGAATCCGGAAAACAGCGGGTAAAGGTCTTCAGGTTTTCCCGCACCAGGCTTACCGCCAGGTCCAGGCAGGCTTCGGCCTCACTCTTTTCCATGATTGTATAGGTTTGTAAACTGTCCTTTGTCTGCATTGTCTGCTCCTTTGTCTGCTCCTTTATATGATTCTGGTGCCGCCGGGCGGCATTGGTACTGGTCCTGTTTACCACTGGAGCACGGTCATCCGGCCTTCCCTGTCCGCTTCGTCGCAGACCATGACCCGCCCCAGGCCGTATCTACCTTCCGCGCCGATGTATTCGCCGTCCGCCCCAGTTTCCAGATGGTTCAGGACTACCAGCCAGGAATGTTTTCCATCCTGTATCCGCACCGCTTCCGCCTCCTCGTCCTTTAAGCATCTGCCGGTAACAGGGGAGGTGACAGATACGCGGTTGACCGTATAGGGGTTGCCGCTGCCTGTTTCGTATCCGGCTGCCACTGTCAGCATGGAGCAGGGCAGAGCGGATTCCCGCCACAGACTGACGCAGGGTGCGTATTCCAGCTGGTTATAGTGAAAGGACACCGGAGTCTCTTCCAGCTCCATTTTGCCGCCGCCCCCACCAGACCACGGGGCCACCCTGTAAAACGCTGCCTCTGCCTTGATTCCATGGTACAGAAAGACATCCTCCTGCATTTCCACGCTTCCGGCGGGATTCAGATGGAATACCTGGCTCAGCACATGGGTTCCCGTTCCATAAAATTCATCGGCGATCACATGAATCCTGGTTCCTATGGATATAATTCTGCGGTTTACCAGAACCCCGGCAGGCAGATATCCCAGATGGGTTCCCTGTAAAAATGTATACGGCCCCTTTTGGCTCCAGTCCTGTCCCGCGGGCGCGGTCCTTCCTTTCACGTCCCAGGAACCGGTGCACTGGGTATATTCCTGCCAGTCCACCACAGGCACATTGTGGGCACAGGAGGACTTAAGCTGCCTGCGCAGGCTGCCGTCCACATAGGTATATCTTCCGGAATCAATAAGAACATCTTCCCCGGCTATGGACAAATCCACATGCAGTTTGTCAAAATGTCCATGGCCGCCTCCCAGGGAACCGCACTTAAAGTGGAGGTAGTCTGCATTTCTGTCCCATCCGGACCGGAGGCACCAGTTTCCGCTTTGCTCCAGGGCATGAAAAAGGCATTCCGGCGTCTCGGATCTCATGCTCTCGTATTCCAGGGCAGCATCCGCCCCAAGATCCCAGACGCTCTCAAAATCCAGGCGGTCGTATCCGGCATACCTGAGCCGGTTATCCTTTAAAATCCAGGCCGCAGGGGTGAACACATCCCGCAGGTCCGTCCTGTCGCTGTCACCATTTAAGGGCTGGGTCCTGTCAGGCTTCATCCAGGCCAGGTCCGCCAAGGCCATTGCCCTGGCTTTTTCAGGAAGGGACCGGGGCAGGCTGATTCCCTGTTGCCCTGCCACGCGCAGCACCTCCAGCAGACAGCGCAGCACCTCGTTGTGGTACATGGGAGACTGCTCCCACTGGACTCCGTCATCCATAATCTGGATATCCAGTTCCCGCACCAGGCGCAGAACGGCCTCTGCTACATAGGCTTCCCCCCGGCGTGCAAGGCCCGCAGCTGCGTCCGTGGCAGCTTCTCCCGAGGCATTTCCTCTACATTTCATAAGATATGCGCCAATGGCAAACAGTCCGTGGCTTTCCAGCACTCCCCAGTTGCTCTTATCACTGAACGGCACCCGGCAGTCCATCAGATATTCCCCGTGGACCCGGAGCCCATCCAGAAACCGTTCCCTTACCGCCCGGGTCACCACAGGACAGTCCTCAAAATATTCCATGGCCTTTACCCAGTTTTCTCCCCGGATACCTGCCTCTATGGTCCTCCAGGTAGTGTTCTTTGTCTCCTGGTTTATGGGATTGTCCTCCAGCCAGGAATACAGCTGGTTCACAAAACACCTGGCATATTTCCCGTCCCCGGTCAGGGCATATGCCTGGCCCAGACAGATCCAGTACCGGTGGCGGTTAAACTGGTATATGAATTCCGGGTCGCCTTCGGGCATATGCCGCCAGTCGATTTTTCCCTCAAATGTCACGGCCTTTACGGTCTGTTCCATGTCCCAGGGAAGGTCAAACAGGAATCTTTGTGCCACTGCGTCATCTGCAATCCGCAGAATATGGGCACATTCCTCCGGCCAGTACTGCCTGCAGTATCCGCTGCACCATTTCATGTCAATCTTCTTATTCTCCATCTTTCTCCTCCCCGGTTTTACATCTGCGCATCAGTTATATCTGCGCGTCAGTTGTATCTGCGCATCAGTTGTATCTGCGCGTCACTTACATTCCCCTGTCAGGCCGTCATCCATCAGCCCTTTACACCGCCGGCCGTAATGCCCTCCACAAACCACTTCTGGCATACCATGAACACAATCAGCACCGGAACCAGGGAGCACACAGACGCCGCCATAATCAACGCATAGTCGGCCCCGTACTGGGAAATGAACATGCGGATACCTAACTGGATGGTCTTTAACTTGGTGCTGTTTAAATAAATCAATGGTCCCATAAAATCATTCCAGATATTTACAAATGTAAAGATCACCAGGGTTGCGATGCCTGGCTTCACAAGGGGCAGGGCAATCTTTGCGAAAATCCCATACTCGGAAAGACCGTCTATCCTGGCCGCCTCCAAAAGCTCATTGGGCACCCCTATCATAAACTGACGGATTAGGAACACGCCAAAGCCGGAAAAAGCCTGCATCAGAATCAGCCCCAGATGGGAATCCGTAAGGCCCATCCTGGAAATAAGGGCAAACTGAGGCACCATATATGCCTGCCAGGGCACTGCAAAGGTGGTGACCGATACCAGGAACAGGAAATCCCTTCCCTTAAACTCCACCTTGGAAAAACCGTAAGCGGCAAAACAGCTGGTCAGCACCTGGAGCAGGGTGGTGCACACCGCTATCTTAAAGGTATTCTTAAAGAAAACCAGAAGGGGTATCTTATCCCAGATGGTCTGGTAGTTCACCCACTGGAATTCCTTTGGAAACAGCTTCATGGGAATGCTGAACACCTCATTGCTGGTTTTTACGGACGCCAGGAGCATCCACCCAAAGGGAATGACCACCAGCACTGCCAGCACGCTCAGCAGCATATAGATACCTATTTTACTTTTTAACGTTCTCGTTTCCATCCTCTGCCCCTCCTATACGTAATCCGTGAACTTCTTTTCGCCCTGGAACTGGACCAGGGTCACCACCAGCACAATGGCAAAGAGCACAAGGGCGCTGGCGCTGGCATAGCCGAACTTAAAGTCCACAAAGGCCGCGTTGTAGATATGGTTCACCAGTACATTGGTGGATCTTCCGGGCCCGCCGCCGGTCATGACATAGATCAGGTCGAATACCTTAAAGCACTGAATGGTCATCATGATGATAACGAAAAACGTGGTTGGCTTTAACATGGGAATGGTGATATAGCGGAATTTCTTGAAGCCCGTGGCGCCGTCGATGCTGGCAGCCTCGTACAAATCCTGGGAAATACCCTGGAGAGCCGCCAGATACACCACCATGTAATACCCCATATACTTCCACACGCTGACAATGATAATAACGGTCATGGCCCAGTCCGTGGATGCGCACCACTTGGGCGGATTGGCAATGCCGATGAATTTGAGGAATTCATTGACAGGGCCGAATTCCGGCTGGAACAGCATGTTCCACACTGCGCCCACCGCTACCAGGGAAGCCACATAGGGGAAGAAAAACGCAGTCCTGTACACCACAATGCCCTTTATCTTGGAATTTAACAGCACAGCGATGAGAAGGGCCGCCACCATGGTAAGAGGCACGGTAAACACCGCGTAATACAGGGTGTTTGTGACAGAAATCCGAAAGCCGCTGTCATGAAACAGCTTCGCGAAATTTTTAAGCCCCACAAACTCCATAGGTGTGCTGGATCCGTCCCATTTCATCACACATAAGACAAATGTCAATATTACCGGAACAAAGATAAATATAAAATATCCGATAAAATTAGGAAGGATAAAAGAGTAACCGATGGCGTTCCTCTTCCATTTTTTTTCTGTTTTCCTGTCATTTTAATCACCATTTTCCTTATTTTAAGGCGCAAAAAGAGCGCCCAACCCTCGCTGTTACGTTAATCAGACGCTCTTTGCTTGTTATCCTAATACTCTTACTGCATCACAATCCTGTTTCTGCCATTAGTCTTCTCTGGCTTCCTGTGCCCTCTGGTTCATATTGGCGATGCCTGTGTCCACATCCTCCTCGCCAATCATAATCAGGTCATGCTCTTCCTCCAGCACCTTTCTCACAGCTGCCATCTTGGCATCCAGAGGACGGTCCAGTACCCAGCTGGTGGTCTTAAGCGCGTCCTGTCCATCCTCAGGGAATCCGGGGATTGCTGCCAGCTTGTCGCTGATGGCCTGGGACTCTGCTGCCGGGAAGATTCCGTTGTCAGCCAGTACCTGGGCGCCCTCTTCGCCGGTTACGAACTTCACATACTCCCATGCCAGATCCGGCACATCGGACTTTGCATTGATGGCAACCGGTGTGGTGGAGCCAACCGTAGCGCCTGCCTTTGTATCAGCCGGGTGAGGAATGGCGGTCACGCCCCAGTTAAAGTCAAACTTGCCCGCGTCCTTATCCTGTGTCAGGGTTCCGATGAACCATGAACCCATGGGAATCATGGCGCACTGCTGCTGCTCAAATACGCTGATATAATGGATGCTGCCTGTCTTTAAGTTGGCATAGCTCTGTACCACGCCCTCGTCCTGCATCCTTAATGCCTGCTCATAATATGGCTTTAAGAAGCTGTAATCCTCGCTCATAAGGGTGTTCTTGCCATCCTGTACAGCCCAGTTGGACACCAGCGCCTGCCAGGTATGGTTGTGTGTTCCGTATACCTTTGCGCTGCCCTCGCCGCTTGTCATCTTCTTAGCCAGCTCCTCATACTCATCCCATGTCATGTCTGCGGAAGGATAAGGAACCCCTGCCTTGTCAAATAAATCCTTGTTAAAGTAGAGCATATACCAGTCCTTGCGGAAAGGAAGGGTGTAGCTGCTGCCATCCATCTTTAACTGGTCGGCAACACCGTTGTACATGGTCAGGTCGATTCCGTCCTTTGCAATATACTCATCCAGGTTCAGAATCTGTCCCTTGTCCTTCATGGTAACCTGGTTCTCTGTATCCTTTATGAAAATCACGTCCGGGTCAGCATCGCCGCCTGCCAGCATGACAGTCACCTTGTTTGCGTACTCATCAGAAGGGGCGTCAATATACTCCACTTCCACATCCGGATATTTTTCCATGAATGCCTTTGTCACGGAAGTAAACTGAGGTGTAGCGTCGTTGTCCCACACAGATACGGTCAGTTTCTGCTTTTCCCCTGAGGCAGCCCCTTTCTCTGTCTCCTTGCTGTCAGCCTCGCCGCCTGCTGCTTCGCTGCCTGCCGCCGTGCTCTCAGGTGCCGCTGAACCCTTGTCTGAGGATGAACTGCCGCAGCCCGCTGCCATGGTTGCCGCCATGGCGGTCACCAGAGCCAATGCCACTGTTTTCTTTAATCTCATAATAAAACCCTCCTTAAAATTTGCATTTCAAATTCTGATATAACTATACCAGAACCGATTCCCAAACCGAATCGACCCAAATCATACTTTTTGTAAAATTTTCAGATGGGTTTTATTGTTTTATATAAAATTTTCATGTTTTTATAATTTTTTCTGCTTCAGGCACTGGGCCTCATATTCTTTCGGCGACATGCCCGTAACCTTCTTAAACACCTTGCTGAAATAAAAAGGCGTATCAAAGCCCAGCAAATCCGATACCTCGTACATCATATACTGATGGCTGGCTATCAGCTCCTTTGCCTTCTCAATCTTGATGGCGGACACATAGTTTGTAAAGGATTCACCGGACTGCTTCTTAAAGGCAGTGCTCAGATAACCCTGGCTTATATTCAGCGCCTCGGCTGCCTGTCCCAGGGTAATGCGCTCCTTATAATGCTCCATCACATACTCCCTGACCATCTCCGCAATCTTATCCACCCTGGTATCCCTGCGCCGCTCCAGAATCCCCGAAACCGCCTCCTTAAACCAGTTAATCCACTGTATGATCTGCCCCAGGGTCCCCAGCCGTCCCAGCTTTTCCATAATATTGACCTCATAGGGAAAATCCGGCTCCTCCCCGTCCTCAAAGAAGGAGGACAGGAAAAAATACAGATTGGCGCAGGCATTGACCGCCTGCTGCCTGGAAGGATTATGCTCCCTTAGCAGACATGCCACCTGGTCCAGTATCTCCTCCAGGCGTCCGCTGTCATTTAAAGCCACTGCCTGGGACAGATCCTTTTTCAGGAATCCGATGTGGAAGCTTCCCGTATGCCTGGCGCTGGTCTCGCATTCCTCGGAATAGAATACCACCGGGTCCAGGGAGTGATAAAAATAATGGTTGGTGGCGCTCATGGCCTCGTACAGAAGGGCTCCGAACTCTCCCAGGCTCTCCTTCCTGCTGCTGACAACCACGGACACAGACACTTCAAAATAATCCTTAACCACGGATATGATTTTCTCCCCAAGGCTGCGTATCTGTTCCCTGTAGTCCTCTATTCCATCTGTGGACATCACTAACACCAGACTGTTCAGTTCCCGGCGCACCAGGCAGCTGTGGTCAAAATACCCCTTCACCATCTGTTCGATGATATTTTCCGCAAAGGAAATGACCTTTTTCTGATCCTCCCTTGTAAAATCAGAGGAGAATCCTTCATATCCGTAGTTAAAGCTGATAATGGCCAGCACCGGCCGCCTCAGACACGAATCGTACCCCTCCCCCTGATTTTGTGCGCTGGCTTCACCTGCATTACCGGAGCTGGCTCCTCCGCTAAATATTCCTCCATCTGTCAGAAGCTTTTCGATGTATCCCCTGACAGCCTCTTCCCTGGAAACAGTCACAGCCGTACCCGCCGCCTCTGCCTTGCGCTTCATCTCCCGCCGTTCCATGGCAAGCCTTAAGCTGTCCGCCAGCTTTTCCTCTGTCAGCTCCATCTTTACCAGATACTCCACGGCACCCAGGGACAATGCCTGTCTGGCCAGGCTGAATTCCTCCAGATTGGTCAGCAGGATAAAAATCACATCATCCCATCCCCGTTCCTTCACAGCCTTCATAAACCCGATTCCGTCCATTCCAGGCATCTTGATATCCGTTATCACAATATCAGGCTTCTGTTCCTCCATAAGCTTTAGAGCCTGCTGGCCGTTTGCGGCCTTCCCGGAAATCTCACATCCATACTCTTTCCAATCAAGAAGGGATGCGATACCCGCCAGAATCAACGGCTCATCATCCACTATCATCACACGATACATCTGTCTCTTCCCCTTACCTGTTTTATCTGGATTCACCTTCGCATTCATATTCAAGCGGCATTTTTATGGTGATTTCTGTAAATTCCCCTTCCTGGCTCTCAATCGTAAGGCCGTATTCCTCTCCATAGTTAAGCTTGATACGCCGGTCCACATTGGGAAGGCCGATTCCGCTCATGGAGCTGCCCTTTACCTTTTCCGTATGGTTCAGAATCGAGGCCATCTTTTCCCGCGCAATTCCCACGCCGTTATCCCTCACCTTGATGATGAACACATCCCCTTCCCTGTAAGCATGGATTAAGATGGTGCCGTGCTTTCCTCCCGGTTCAATTCCATTGAAAATAGCGTTCTCCACCAGGGGCTGAAGGGTAAGCTTGATAACCAGGGCCTCATAAAGCTCCGGCTCATCCACCCGGACCTCCAGGTCGAAGAGCTCCACATACTTCACCTTTTCAATGGTGACATAATCCCCCAGGAAATCCAGTTCCTTCTGCAGGGTCACCTTTTCATTAAATCCCTTGGCCATATTCTTAAGCAGGCCGGACAGGGCCGTAACCATCTTGACAATCCCGCTGTTCTTCTGTATGACGGCAATCCACCGTATGGAATCCAGGGTATTGTAGAGAAAATGGGGATTAATTTGGGCCTGAAGCATTTTCAGCTCCAAATCCCCCTTCTCCTTCTCATGTTCCAGCCGTTCCGCCATCAGGGTATCAATCCGCTCCGACATGTCATTTACAACCTTGCCCACGGTGCCGATTTCATCCTCCCCCTCTATATCCGGGTCCCTGGTGAAATTTCCCGCAGCCACATGGCCGATGTGCCTGACCAGCCGGTCAATGGGCTTTTTAATCTGATTGGTAATCAGCACCGACAGAATAAATCCGAAAATCAGGCAGGCCGCAAACATGATGATGACGGTCTGGATAATCATGAGCCTGTCATTGCTGAGACTGTCCAGGGTAATGGTCTCATAGACCATGACGCCGCTGCGGTCATATTGTTCAAAGGCCACCAGGCTGTTCCTGCCGTGAATCTTCATCTCCAGCAGCCCCTTGTCCTGCCCCGACTGCTGCAGCTGCCTGATTACCCTGTCATTTTCCTCCCGATGGTCCTCCGGTTCATAGAGGGAGGCAATGCGTTTTCCCTCACTGGTCACCACCACGGCCTCCTGGCCTCCCGAGGTATCCTTAAGCACATCCTGAAACAGATCCGTGGACAGGCAGAGCACCACCCATCCTCCCGGAACCGCCCTGCTTCCGGTCAGTGTCCTGGCAATGGGCAGGACCTGTCCTTCATGCTGGAAAAAGGGAGAGTCCACCAAATCCAGCTCATAGCTGTCCATGGTCTTATCCAGCTCCCGGTCCAGCCATCCCCCATCCAGAATCCCCTTCGCATCATCCGTGCTTCCAAAGGAAGAACCGGTCTGCACCATCCCTCCCCGGTCATCAAACACGGACAGCTTCACAATATAATCCCCATACTCCGAAATAGCGCAGTAATCCTTGATAAGCTCCGCGTAATCCAGCCCCTTCTTCCTGGCCCCGGGCGTAAGTCCCCGCCCGATTTCCCCCAGGTTAAAGGTCTTTCTCTCCGTACAGTTGAGGACAATGTTAATCATTTCCTCGTAGGCCAGCTGATACCGGTAGGATATACTCTCCACATGATGCTGCAGCGAGTTTTTGGCCACCTCCAGCGTTTTCCTGCTGGCCGTAATATAGGTACAAACACTGACAAATATGGCTATAACCCAGATAATAAAAAAGTTATACCGGATCAGCCGGGACCGCAGCGTCTTCCCCCAAATCAGCTCTCTCATAATACCTCCCGTAAAATCACCCAATGACTCTATTATAAACCATCCGGCTGCCGTGTACAATCCGCTGCGGCTATATTTCGCCTCAAAGCCGTCTGGACAGCTTCGGAATCCCCATCCCGCCCCCGCCTGATAACCAGGCCTAATACAGGAAAACTCCTGCAAACAAAAAACAGCCTGCCGCGTCAAAGGCTCCGGACAGAGCCAATCTGACGCATCAGGCTGTTTGGGTTTCAGAACATTTGGTTTTCAGAAATCACTTATATTGCCATGATTTATACATCCTGTTCCCTGCGAATCACAAATCCATACTCAATATCCTCATCTGCCGGCACATGGTAAGCCGGTTCCACATCCGATCCCCAGCTGTCAATACCGCCCACGCCACGCATGGCGCCCAGGATGGATACCACGGTCCGGCGCGGAGCGGGAAGCTCTTCCCGGTGAAGGGCGCTCTCCAGTTCCTGGGGCGTATATGGGATGGCTGAAAAATAAAATGGCTTTTCTTCCATGGAAATCTCCAGACAGCGGCTTCTTTGGCCTGCCGCGCCGGATTCACCTGCAAACGCTGTGCCTGCCCCGTCCGCCGGCCCATACAGCTTAACCCAGTGTGTATCCGCATGGCAGCCATACTCCTGAGGCACCAGATAATCAAAAAGAGTGCTGGAAAAGGAAAAAAGCATTAAACAGGCCGTAAGGGCACTTTAAAGTACCCTGGTGAAAAAAATGTGCCTTCTTGTGCTTTTCAGGCAATCCTCTTATACTTGCAGTGTAAAGAAAACACAAACAGCATCTATTCACACAGCACTCATTAAAGAAGGGAAGAAGAAAATGCACAATTTTCAGTATTACACACCTACAAAAGTGGTTTTTGGAAAGGACACGGAAAAACAGACCGGATCTCTTGTAAAGGAGCAGGGA
>OKFX01000538.1_pt1 | contig 11360 bp, 10 predicted proteins | sample 1633441 | NCBI WGS metagenome assembly OKFX01 (sample SAMN04436775, study PRJEB24849) | human gut metagenome | biome: human gut; feature: NICU; material: stool | host: Homo sapiens | place: USA: Saint Louis, MO | collected 2011-03-21
ATGTGTTAGGCCTGCCGCCAGCGTTCAATCTGAGCCATGATCAAACTCTTCAATTAAAAGCTTGATTTGCTTCAACTCGTGAAGCGATGCTCGAAAATTAACTTTCGTAATAATTCAACTAAATGAATTACTGCTTGGTCACTCTTCAAGACTTGATATTTTTTTGAACCCGAAGGTTCTGGATATCGTCTTGTGGAGTGCCCACACAGATTGTCTGATAAATTGTTAAAGAGCAGTGAGTTAGCCGCCGTAGCTTGCTATCTCGAGGTGGCGTATAATACGCTTTCCTCTTTCAGAGTCAACCCCTAAATTTCAGGATTTTTTCTCTTCGAACCCCGGAGACTCTGTGAAGTTGTTCACATGTTCCGTGTCGATGGAGGCGCATTATAGGGAGTTCCTCGCAGGCCGCAACAGGTATTTTCGACAAAAACGATCGTTTGCTGCATTCCACAGCAAAAGCCCGCCTTATACCCTGTTGTGCACAAACTTATCCACAGAAGCCATTTGCACGGAAAATTTACGAGCGCCACGCAAACGTTTTCGCTACAATTCCCCGCGACGAAACGCTCCCCTTTTTATGGGGGCGTTACCTGAATTTGTGCCTGATACCCCCTTTATAGAGAGAAAAACCTTTCCTTATAGAGAGTAGAAGGTGGAAATTCACGTAACGCTCTTTTATTGCGACTCCAAAGCCAAGGGATAAAACCATGCAACAACCTCGTCCAATCCGCCGGGCCCTGCTCAGCGTCTCTGACAAAGCCGGTATCGTTGAATTCGCCGAAGCGCTTTCAAGCCGTGGCGTTGAACTGCTCTCCACCGGCGGTACCGCTCGCCTGCTGGCAGATGCCGGTCTACCTGTTACCGAAGTTTCCGACTACACCGGCTTCCCGGAAATGATGGATGGACGAGTAAAGACGCTGCACCCGAAAGTGCACGGCGGCATTCTGGGCCGTCGCGGCCAGGACGATGGCATCATGAGCCAACATGACATCAAGCCGATCGACATGGTGGTGGTAAACCTGTATCCGTTCGCCCAAACCGTGGCGCGCCCGGATTGCTCGTTGGAAGATGCAGTAGAGAATATCGACATCGGCGGCCCGACCATGGTGCGCTCCGCGGCCAAGAACCATAAAGACGTCGCCATCGTGGTAAAGAGCAGTGACTACGCCGCTATCATTACCGAGATGGATAACAACGACGGCTCACTGCAATACGCCACCCGTTTCGATCTGGCTATCAAAGCTTTTGAACACACCGCCGCTTACGACAGCATGATCGCCAACTACTTCGGCGCGCTGGTGCCGGCCTACCATGGCGAAACCGAGCAGCCTTCCGGTCGCTTCCCTCGCACGCTGAACCTTAACTACATCAAGAAGCAGGATATGCGCTACGGTGAGAACAGCCACCAGCAGGCTGCCTTCTATATAGAAGAGAATGTTCAGGAAGCTTCTGTCGCCACCGCCGATCAGCTACAGGGCAAAGCGTTGTCGTACAACAACATCGCCGATACCGATGCGGCGCTGGAGTGCGTGAAAGAGTTCGCCGAACCGGCCTGCGTTATCGTCAAGCACGCCAACCCCTGTGGCGTGGCGATAGGCGACGATATTCTGGTAGCCTATGAGCGTGCCTATCAAACCGATCCTACCTCCGCGTTCGGCGGCATCATCGCCTTTAACCGCGAACTGGACGCCGCCACTGCGCAGGCCATTATCAGTCGTCAGTTTGTGGAAGTGATTATCGCCCCTAGCATCAGCCAGGAAGCGCGCTCCCTGCTGGCCGCCAAACAGAACGTCCGCGTGCTGGCCTGCGGCCAATGGCAGCAACGCGTTGCCGCTCTGGACTTCAAGCGCGTCAACGGCGGCTTGCTGGTGCAGGATCGCGATCTGGGCATGGTGAGTGAAAGCGATCTGCGCGTAGTGTCCGAACGCCAACCTACCGCTCAGGAATTGCGTGATGCGCTGTTCTGCTGGAAAGTGGCCAAGTTTGTTAAGTCCAACGCCATTGTTTATGCGCGCGACAACATGACCATCGGCATAGGTGCGGGGCAAATGAGCCGCGTTTACTCAGCCAAGATCGCCGGCATCAAAGCCGCCGACGAAGGTCTGGAAGTCAAAGGCTCCGCCATGGCGTCCGACGCCTTCTTCCCGTTCCGTGACGGCATCGATGCCGCGGCAGCCGTTGGCATCACCTGCGTGATCCAGCCAGGCGGGTCGATCCGTGATGATGAAGTGATTGCCGCCGCCAACGAACACGGCATTGCGATGATCTTTACCGATATGCGTCACTTCCGCCATTAATCCTTTTTGCTGCGTGCGCTGCGGCGCACGCCCTTCGTGGAGCACCTGATGAACATTTTAATTATCGGCAACGGCGGACGCGAACACGCGCTGGCCTGGAAAGCAGCCCAATCACCGCTGGCGGACAAAGTTTACGTAGCACCGGGCAATGCCGGTACCGCGCTGGAACCAGGTCTTACGAACGTCGAGATCTCCGCTACCGATATTCCGGCCCTGCTCGCTTTTGCCCAGAGCAACGATATCGGCCTCACCATTGTTGGGCCGGAAGCGCCGCTGGTGATTGGCGTGGTTGACGCCTTCCAGGCCGCCGGTCTGAAAATCTTTGGTCCCTCTCAGGCCGCAGCTCAGTTAGAAGGCTCTAAAGCCTTCACCAAAGATTTCCTGGCGCGCCACAATATCCCAAGCGCCGAGTACCAAAACTTTACCGAAGTCGAACCGGCGCTGGCCTATGTTCGCAGTAAAGGTGCACCGATCGTCATCAAGGCCGACGGCCTGGCGGCCGGTAAAGGCGTGATTGTTGCCATGACGCTGCAGGAAGCGGAAGACGCCGTGCAAGACATGCTGGCAGGTAACGCTTTCGGCGATGCAGGCCACCGCATCGTGGTGGAAGAATTCCTGGATGGGGAAGAAGCCAGCTTTATCGTTATGGTAGACGGAGAAAACGTAGTGCCGATGGCCACCAGCCAGGATCACAAACGCGTCGGCGATGGCGACACCGGCCCGAACACCGGCGGTATGGGAGCTTATTCCCCGGCGCCAGTGGTGACCGATGAAATCCACCAGCGCGCGATGGACCAGGTTATCTGGCCAACCGTGCGTGGCATGGCGGCGGAAGGTAACACCTATGTCGGCTTCCTTTATGCCGGACTGATGATCTCTGCGGACGGTCAACCGAAAGTCATTGAATTCAACTGCCGCTTTGGCGATCCGGAAACACAGCCGATCATGCTGCGTCTGCGCTCTGATCTGGTTGAACTGTGCCTGGCCGGTGCGGAAGGCAAGCTGGATGAGAAAACGTCTGAATGGGATGAACGTCCTGCGTTGGGCGTAGTACTGGCAGCCGGCGGTTATCCGGGTGACTACAACAACGGTGAGGTCATTCAGGGTCTGCCGCAGCAAGAAAGCGCCGACGGCAAGGTATTCCATGCTGGCACCCGTATGCAGGGTAACGACGTGGTGACCAGCGGTGGCCGCGTGCTGTGCGTTACCGCACTGGGTGAAACGGTGGCTCAGGCGCAACAACGCGCTTACCAATTGGCGGAAGGCATTCAGTGGCCAGGCAGCTTCTGCCGTAAGGACATTGGCTATCGTGCGATTGCACGCGGCAAATGATCTGAACGCTAAAATCTCTGAGGGCTCCGCCATGCGGGGCCTTTTTTATAGCTGATCTTCTTTCGGTTCCCAGCGGCAAAAATCGTCGTTTGCCACCAGCAGCAGTTCACGCCCTTCTGGCGCATCCAACCAGGCAATATTCACCGGTTGGCTGCTGTTGCGGGCGCGACGCTCAATCCAGGCTTCGGCACTGCCGTCCAGCCCTGGTTTCAACGTTTGGCCATCGCAGGTTTGCACCGTGCCCTGTTGCCAACGCCCCTGCAGCAGTTTCACATTGCCGGCACGCAGCGCATTACTCACTTCAAGCACTCGACGCGCCTGGTATTGGTACAGCGCGATTTCATCGGCGGTCAGTTGTTCACGCCGCGTGGCCAGTTGACGCTGCATAAAGCTTACTTCGCCGTCATCGGTGAAGCGGAGTTGGATAGAGTCACGATCGCCATCAGCATCGGTGCGTTTAATCTGGCGCAGTTCGCCGTTTTGGTATTCGTACAGCGTGGTGACGGTGCCCGGACCGCGATAAGGACTGTAGACGCTCATCAGCACCTGTGGGCGATGCCGATCGTCGTCTTTGCGCCACAGGCGAATAACGCCCTGGTCGGCCACAAAGCCACTGGCACTAAAGGCAGGAGGATCTGAATGACTGCTGCAGGCGCTCAGGACACCGGCAAGGCCGATGACCATGAGCGCCTGTCGGATAAACAAAAGGGGCGCTCTTGCCCCCCTGTTTAATCTTTTCACCAACACGCAGTATTACTTAACCGCGTCTTTCAGTGCTTTACCAGAAACGAACGCAGGCACGTTAGCAGCTGCGATTTTGATTTCTTTACCAGTCTGCGGGTTGCGACCAGTGCGCTCGTTGCGGTGGTTGACCTTGAAAGTACCGAAACCAACCAATTGTACTGCATCACCTTCTTTCAGAGACTCAGTAATAGCAGCCAGGGTGGATTCCAGAGCCAGTTTAGCTTGTGCTTTGGAAAGGTCAGCCTTGTCCGCGATTACATCAATCAGTTGAGTCTTGTTCATAAGTTATCCTTACAGTGTGTTTATCGTTTGCAAAGCATCGAGTGCGACGGATATGCCGATTGACAGCACTCCCTGCATACACGCACCGATAGCCACTTTTTTTACGCCCCCCAAATGTAGACCAGACAGGGTGCGGATGTGAAGCCTTAAGGCATGACAAATCAGGCGTTAAATCACGTTTTCTTGCCTTATTGCGTTAAATTTATCCCGATATTACTCACCGCGGCCTCGCGGAGGTCAGAACGCAAGCCTTTGATCAGCTCTAAATCGCGTTCCTCGCAGTCAGCCAACAGGCGGAAAATTTCCCATTGGATGTCCCATTCTTCCTCTACCGCAGGCAAAACCTTGAGCTCATCGTCGGTCATTTCTTTACCGGCCTGAGTCATTTCCAACATCGCCACGGTGCGAATTGACGTTTCGCTAATGGCGATGGCGTGCTCTAGCGTCTCCCCGCTGAGTCGCGAATGGATCAGTTCCCCTAATGCGATACAGGCGTCAATAGCCGGGTAAACGCCGTAAAGATCGTAATCTTCTGCCGAAGGTATCGCCTCTTCCAACTTCTCCAGCTGGCTGTCAAAGTTGACCTTGGCGTCCTTGACCACCAGCGTTTCCCACACCAAATCCAGAATGCGGCGGTAAATCGCCGGATCGCCAAACTCGGTTTGCAGGCAGAACATCTGGTAATTCGGATACATACGCTCGCACAAACTGGCCATAAAGGTCAAATGTTGCCAGCTTTCAAGCTTTTCCAGACGTAAATGGATCGGGTTACGTAGCATTATTCACTCTCTTACGCGTTATCTGCGCCGCAGTGTACCCGAAATCGGTCATTGCGACACCTCTGGATGCTGCTGCAACCAGCGCTGGAAGGCCGGCCGGCGCGAGGCGATGGCATCAGCCCAGCGCGTAGGTTCCGGCAAACGGTAGCCCGCCATACAACGTTGTACCCAGGCCAACGCACTGTCTGCCCCGACGCGGTGGCCGGTAGAGATAAACAACGGGTTACAACGCGCCTTGCTACGCCACACCCAGCCAAGCTGCTCGCCTTTATCTTCCAGCGGCGCCAACGCGCCGACGGCGGCGTCCAAAGGGGCGAATTTACCGCACAGACGCTTTTTGGCGACGCCAATGGTCGGTACGTCGACCAGCAGACCGAAATGGCTGGCAACGCCCAGTCGGCGCGGGTGTGAGATACCATGGCCGTCGACAAAAACCAGGTCCGGCTTCTGCTGCAGTTGCTCCCAAGCCGCAAGCAACGCAGGGTATTCACGAAATGATAAAAAACCGGGAATGTAAGGCAGGGTGGTCGTGACACGAGCCACCCGGTACTCCACCAGCTCCAGCGATGGATAGCGCAGGATGGCAATGGCAGCACGCGTCACCTCACCTTCCTGTTCAAAGCCCACGTCGGCACCGGCAATAAAGGCCGGCGACTCGGTCTGGAAGTCATCGTAACGAATCACTTCCGAGGCGCGCTGCAATTGCTCCGCGCGTAGGGCTTGAGTATCTATCACGTCCGGTCCTTAGCGATGGTATTTGCCCGATTGAGCGTGAACCGCCTCGACAAAGGCGCCGGCGTTTTCTGGTGGCACATCCAAATGAATGCCGTGACCCAGATTGAAAACATGCCCTTCACCGTGACCGAAACCGGCCAGAATAGTTTCCACTTCCTGGGCAATACGCTCAGGTGACGCATACAGCATAGAAGGATCCATGTTGCCCTGCAGCGCGACTTTATCCCCTACGCGACGGCGCGCGTCAGCGATGTCGGTCGTCCAGTCAAGACCCAGCGCGTCACAACCGGTGGCCGCCATAGCCTCCAGCCACTGGCCACCACCTTTGGTGAACAGCGTGACCGGCACGCGGCGGCCATCGTTTTCACGCAGCAGCCCATCGACAATCTTATGCATGTAATGCAGAGAGAATTCGCGGTAGTCACGGCCGGTCAGCACGCCGCCCCAGGTATCGAAGACCATCACCGACTGCGCGCCGGCTTTGATCTGGGCGTTGAGATACAAAATGACGCTGTCTGCCAGCTTATCCAGCAGCAGGTGCAGCGTAGCCGGCTCCGCATACATCATTTTTTTCAGCTTGGTGAAGGCCTTGCTGCTGCCGCCTTCCACCATATAGGTCGCCAGGGTCCACGGGCTGCCGGAGAAACCGATCAGCGGCACTTCGCCTTTGAGCTCGCGGCGGATAGTACGCACCGCGTTCATCACATAGCCCAGCTCCACTTCCGGATCGAAGGCCGGCAACTTGTCCACGTCGGCACGACAGGTAATCGGCGAGGAGAAACGCGGGCCTTCGCCGGTTTCGAAATACAGCCCCAGCCCCATAGCATCGGGAATAGTGAGGATGTCGGAGAACAGAATGGCCGCATCCAGCGGGAAGCGGCGCAACGGCTGCAGCGTAACCTCGCAAGCCAGTTCCGCGTTCTTGCACAGCGACATAAAATCACCGGCCTGGGCACGGGTGGCTTTGTACTCCGGCAAATAACGACCGGCCTGACGCATCATCCATACGGGGGTCACATCCACCGGCTGACGCAGCAGCGCGCGCAGGTAACGATCGTTCTTCAACTCATTCATTTATGGGGCTCCCTTATTCATCTGCCGCTATTGTAGCGAGTTATTGCTCGCGGCATAAGGCTACGGTGTCCTCTATCAGGCGGCGTGCCACGGTGCCAGGCGGCGGCAAAAGCGGCAACCGATCGTAGCGGTACCAGCCGGCGTTAAGCAGCTCTTTCGGATCGTGGCGGATCTCACCCCGATGGTAATCGGCCATAAAGGCCATCATCAGCGAATGCGGGAATGGCCAGGGTTGCGAGGTGACGTAGCGCAGGTTTTTGATTTCAATATTACTTTCCTCCATTACCTCGCGCGCAGCCGCTTGCTCCAGCGTTTCGCCGACCTCAACAAAACCGGCCAGGACAGTATGAATTCCACCGCGATGGCGCACGTGCTGGGCCAGCAGGATCTCGTCGTCACGTCGAATGGCAACAATCACGCAAGGGGCGATTTGCGGGTAGTAACGCTCGCGGCAATTGCCGCACAGACAGGCACTCTCCGTGCGACTGAGGTGCATCTCGTGGCCGCAGTAACCGCAGTAGCGATGGGAACGGTAGAAGTCGGCCAGTTGCACTCCCCTACCGGCGAGCTGGAACAGTCCACGATCGAGCTCAAGCAGTTGGCGTACCGAGCCCATGTCCTGCGGCATCGCTTGACGGACAAGCCAGACCGGCAGCCCTTCCCATTCACCAATAGCCCTGGCCATCCGCCCCTGCAGGGAGAATGACGCCGCCAAACCACACGGCAATTCACCGTTTGGTAACCAAAGTTTGCTTTCATGGCTGACAATCCACCAGCCATTTTCATTACCCGTTAATGCAAGTTCCATATCGTTGTTGCACAACCTCAGCTTCACTGGCACTCTACAAATCGGCCTTGTAACATTTTAATAACTTACTGTTACGTTTTATTACTTACGGAGTCAAACATGCTCAACCGTTTGGAAAGCCTGACTCAGCGCGTTGGTGGTAGTAATGAATTAGTTGATCAATGGCTTCAGGCTCGCAAGCAATTGCTGGTCGCCTATTGCACCCTCGTGGGTATCAAACCGAATAAAGAAAAGCATACGCCGCTGAATGAAAAAGCGCTGGAGAACTTTTGCCATAATCTGGTGGATTACCTCTCCGCCGGTCATTTTCATATCTATGACAGAATTATCAAGCAAGTGGAAGGCGCATCCAGTCCGAAAATGACGCTGTCGGTAAACATCTACCCCAAACTGTGGGCAAATACCGAACAGATTATGGCATTTCACGATCGCTATACCGAAGTGGATATCGATCAGGATGTGTGCCTGGAACTCCATCAGGCATTGTCGGATATCGGTGAAACCCTGGCGGCACGTTTTACCCTGGAAGATAAGCTGATCCAACTGGCGACCGAAGCCTGGCAACAAACGATGCCGGATAAAGCGCTGGATCAGGCACGTTAGAATTTTGTAGTTTTTTTTATTCACCCTCCTATACTGGGGGCATCTTGTCGGAGTGCCTAGCGCCTGATTTGTTCATCAAATTGGCCAGGCTGAGACCGTTAATTCGGGATCCGCGGAACCTGATCGGGTTAATACCCGCGAAGGGAACAAGAGTAATCTATCGCCACAGGCAGGTGATCCCAACAGGGATAATCCCGCCCTGTCGGCCAGCATCATTACTCCCTCCGAGCTCCAGACAAGCAACATTCCCAACCCAACACACTGGTAGGAACTTGCTATGTCTAACGTTAAAAAACCCCGTGCCCGTAAAGAGCAACGCGAAGAAGCCCAGCAATTTATCGATACCCTTCAGGGCGTGTCCTTTCCCAATTCACGCCGGATTTATCTGCAGGGCTCACGCAACGATCTGCAGGTGCCGATGCGTGAAATCCAGCTTAGCCCGACGCTGCTTGGCGGCGACAAAGACAACCCACAGTACCAACCCAACGAAGCCATTCCGGTATACGACACTGCCGGTCCTTATGGCGATCCGCAATCTGAACTTAATGTGCATACCGGCCTGGTAAAACTGCGTGCAGGCTGGATAGCTGAACGCGGTGATACCGAACTGCTCAATGGCGTCAGTTCCGGTTTCACCCAGCAGCGCCTGGCGGATGAAGGTCTGGATCACCTGCGTTTTGAACATCTGCCGCGGCCGCGCAAAGCGCAACCCGGCAAATGCGTCACCCAGTTGCACTACGCCCGCGCTGGCGTAATCACTCCTGAGATGGAGTTTATCGCCATCCGCGAAAACATGGGCCGCGAGCGTATCCGTGGCGATGTCCTGCGTCAGCAGCATCCAGGGCAAAGTTGGGGCGCCAATCTACCGGAGAACATCACGCCGGAATTCGTTCGCCAGGAAGTGGCCGCTGGACGCGCCATCATCCCCGCTAATATCAACCATCCCGAATCCGAGCCGATGATCATCGGTCGCAATTTTCTGGTGAAAGTTAACGCCAACATCGGCAACTCGGCGGTGACCTCATCCATCGAAGAGGAGGTCGAAAAACTGGTCTGGTCCACCCGCTGGGGCGCGGATACGGTGATGGACCTGTCCACCGGCCGTTATATCCACGAAACCCGCGAATGGATCCTGCGTAACAGCCCGGTACCGATCGGCACGGTGCCTATCTATCAGGCGCTGGAAAAAGTGAACGGCGTGGCGGAAAACCTGACCTGGGAAATGTTCCGCGATACGTTACTTGAGCAGGCAGAACAAGGCGTTGACTACTTCACCATCCACGCCGGCGTACTGTTGCGCTATGTACCGATGACCGCCAAGCGCCTGACCGGCATCGTCTCGCGCGGCGGTTCGATCATGGCTAAATGGTGTCTGTCACACCATCAGGAAAATTTCCTGTACCAGCACTTCCGCGAAATCTGCGAAATTTGCGCCGCCTATGACGTCTCTCTGTCCCTGGGCGATGGCCTGCGCCCCGGCTCAATTCAGGACGCCAATGATGAAGCGCAGTTCGCCGAACTGCACACGCTGGGCGAACTGACTAAAATTGCCTGGGAATATGACGTGCAGGTGATGATAGAAGGCCCGGGTCATGTACCGATGCAAATGATCCGCCGCAACATGACCGAAGAGTTGGAGCATTGCCACGAAGCGCCGTTCTACACCCTTGGCCCGCTAACCACCGATATCGCTCCGGGCTATGACCACTTCACCTCCGGCATCGGCGCCGCGATGATCGGTTGGTTCGGCTGCGCCATGCTGTGTTACGTCACGCCGAAGGAACACCTCGGGCTGCCGAACAAAGAAGACGTCAAACAGGGGCTGATCACCTACAAAATTGCCGCCCACGCCGCCGATTTGGCCAAAGGCCACCCGGGTGCCCAGATCCGCGATAACGCCATGTCCAAGGCGCGTTTCGAATTCCGCTGGGAAGATCAGTTCAACCTGGCGCTCGACCCGGCTACCGCCCGCGCTTATCACGATGAAACCCTGCCGCAAGAGTCCGGCAAAATCGCCCACTTCTGTTCCATGTGCGGCCCCAAATTCTGCTCGATGAAAATTTCGCAGGAAGTACGCGACTATGCCGCTGCGCAGGAAGCCGCCAAACCGATAGAAGTACAACTCACCGGCATGGAAAAAATGTCGGCCGAGTTCCGTTCACGCGGCAGCGAGCTCTACCACAGCGCCGGCAACCTGCAAGAGGAACTGAGCAATGACTGATATCACCACACCCTTCCCCGCCACCCCGCACAAGCTGGGATTATATCCGGTAGTCGACAGTGTCGAATGGATTGCTCGCCTGCTGGATGCGGGTGTTACCACGATCCAACTGCGCATCAAGGATTTGCCGGATGAGCAGGTCGAAGAGGATATTGCCGCGCCATTGCGCTCGGTAAAAGGTACAACGCCCGGTTGTTTATTAATGACTATTGGCAATTGGCGATTAAACACGATGCCTATGGCGTGCACCTGGGCCAGGAAGACCTGGAGACCACCGATTTGGCGGCCATCCACCGCGCCGGATTGCGTTTAGGCGTTTCCACCCATGACGACGCCGAGCTGGCGCGAGCCATTGCGGTGAAGCCTTCTTATATTGCGCTGGGGCATATCTTCCCGACGCAAACCAAAGACATGCCTTCCGCTCCCCAGGGCCTGGCAGAGCTGAAACGCCATATCCTCGGGTTGAGTGACTATCCGACGGTGGC
>OKFX01000539.1_pt1 | contig 11292 bp, 9 predicted proteins | sample 1633441 | NCBI WGS metagenome assembly OKFX01 (sample SAMN04436775, study PRJEB24849) | human gut metagenome | biome: human gut; feature: NICU; material: stool | host: Homo sapiens | place: USA: Saint Louis, MO | collected 2011-03-21
TTTGTTATTTGTGTTGATGTGGGGAAGTTGGCGATAAGCTGCGCTCTCATATGAGAAATACAACTGAGTGAAGGGTTAATAATGTCAAAACTAATTCCTGTGGTAATGGCCGGTGGCACTGGCAGCCGACTGTGGCCGCTGTCGCGTGAATCATTCCCTAAGCAGTTTTTGTCTATTGATGACAGTGGATTTAGCCTACTACAACAAACTCTGCAGCGTCTGTCAGGCTTGGATGGAGTCGAAGTCGCCGCGCCTTTAGTCATCTGCAATGAAAATCATCGTTTTCTGGTCGCAGAACAGCTGCGTGAAATCGATCAACTTGCAACAAACATCATTTTAGAGCCTGTTGGACGCAATACTGCACCAGCTGTTGCATTGGCAGCACATCTGGCCGCAGAAGAAGATGAAGACAGTATGCTCTTGGTACTGGCCGCAGATCATTTGATTACAAAGGTGGAAAATTTTCACGCGGCAATAAAAACGGCGATTATGCATGCCACCGAAAACAACTTGGTGACTTTCGGTATTATTCCTGGGCATCCGGAAACGGGTTACGGCTATATCAAGCGTGGTACTGCACTTTCCAGCCAATGCTTCAAAGTTGATGCATTTGTGGAGAAACCTTGCTTGGAAAAGGCAACTGAGTATCTTGCCAGTGGTGAGTTTAGTTGGAACAGCGGCATGTTCATGTTTAAAACTGCCAAATTCCTGCAAGAGCTGCAACAGTTCAGCCCTGAAATATTCAGTACAACACAACAATCTGTGGTCGACAGCCAGCGTGATATGAATTTTATCCGTGTTGATCAAGAAATATTTAAGCATTGCCCAAGTGACTCCATCGATTATGCGGTGATGGAAAAAACACGTGATGCAGTGGTGATCCCCATAGATGCTGGCTGGAGCGATGTAGGTTCATGGACATCTCTGTGGGACGTGTCAGAAAAGGATGCTCTCGGCAATGTTAACGTCGGTGAGATTATCTCCATTGATTCCAATAATAACTACATCTCATCTGATGGCGCGCTAGTTGCTACTATCGGGCTGGATGACCTTATCGTGATCAATACCAATGATGCGTTGTTGATTTCGACTAAGGATCGCGTTCAGGACGTTAAGAAAGTGGTTGATGAGCTAAAAAAACGCAACCTTCATCACTTTCGCCAGCACTCCTCTGCTTATCGCCCATGGGGCAAGATCTGTGATATCGACAACGGCGAACATTTCCAGGTCAAAAAAATCATTGTTCGCCCTGGTGAGGGATTGTCAGTACAGCGTCATCTTCATCGCGCAGAGCACTGGGTCGTCGTTAGCGGTACGGCAAAGGTGAATGTTGAAGATAAAGAATTCTTCTTATCAGAGAACCAGTCTACATTCATCCCTGCTGGCAGTGTCCACACCCTGGAGAACCCTGGGAAAATCGATCTTGAAATCATTGAGGTTCGATCAGGATTTTACCTGGAAGAAGATGACATTGAGCGTTTACATGATCGGTACGGCCGAGTTTAATTAAAGGATTTGGTGATGGAAAAGTTAGCCTGTTTTAAAGCTTATGATGTGCGCGGCAAGTTGGGTGAGGAGCTGAATGATGATATCGCCTATCGCATTGGGCGCGCGTATGGCGAGTTCCTGAAGCCGAAGACCATTGTTCTCGGCAGCGATGTACGCCTGACCAGCGAAAGCTTGAAGCTGTCTTTGGCAAAGGGCCTACAGGATGCCGGCACCGACGTTATCGATATTGGTATGACCGGCACCGAAGAGGTCTATTTTGCCACTTCCCATCTTAAAGCAGATGGCGGTGTGGAAGTGACCGCAAGCCATAACCCGATCGACTACAACGGAATGAAGCTGGTGCGTGAGGGTTCGCGCCCTATCAGCGGTGATACCGGTTTGCGCGCAATCCAGGAACTGGCGGAGAAAAACCAATTCCCTGCGCCTGCAGCTACTCGTGGCAGCTATGTTCGTCAGGATGTGTTGGCAGATTATGTCAAACATGTGCTTTCCTATGTCGATGTTGCAAACTTTCAGCCGCTGAAGTTGGTTATCAACTCTGGTAACGGTGCTGCCGGGCATGTGATCGATGCTATTGAAGCCTCTCTCAAAGCTTTGAACGTTCCGTTGGAGTTTATCAAGGTTCATCATCAGCCGGACGGTACCTTCCCGAATGGTATCCCTAATCCGTTATTGCCAGAATGTCGTGCAGATACTGCCAATGCCGTGCGAGAACATGGCGCAGATATGGGGATTGCCTTCGACGGCGATTTTGACCGTTGCTTCCTGTTTGACGAAAAAGGCGACTTCATTGAAGGATATTATATTGTTGGTCTTCTGGCAGAAGCTTTCCTGCAAAAACAACCAGGCGCAAAAATCATTCATGATCCACGCTTGAGCTGGAACACCATCGATGTGGTGAGCGAAGCGGGCGGGATACCGGTGATGTCAAAAACCGGGCATGCTTTTATTAAGGAACGCATGCGTGCGGAAGACGCGATTTATGGTGGAGAAATGAGTGCGCACCATTATTTCCGCGATTTCGCCTATTGCGACAGCGGCATGATCCCATGGTTGCTGGTGGCTGAATTGGTGTGTGTTAAAGGACAAACTCTGGGGGAATTGGTGCAGGACCGTATTGCGGCGTACCCATCTTCAGGGGAAATCAATATCAAACTGGCACAGCCGGCAGCATCAATTGACAGCGTCAAGCAACATTATCTGGCGCAGGCTGGCGAAGTGGATTACACCGATGGCATCAGCATGGAGTTTGGCGATTGGCGTTTTAACTTGCGTTCGTCCAACACCGAGCCGGTAGTTCGTCTCAATGTTGAATCACGTGCGAACGTGGTATTGATGCAAGAAAAAACCGACGAAATTTTGGCAATGTTATCACGTTAAGATACATCCGTGATGATGCGTTTTTATGGGGAGCGGCCTAGGCCGCTCTTTTTCTTAGGTTGTAAATGTCTTTGATTTAAAGTGTATACTGCGCTGAATATGAATAAAAGAACGTTGATATATAAGGTATTTGAATTAGAGTAAGTCCGATAGAAAGTTTGCAGACCTGATGCAGCAAATCTATTTAAACGGCATAGATAAAAATAAGGAGTTGTTATGGTTATTTTAGTCACTGGCGGTGCCGGTTATATCGGTTCTCACACAGTTCTGACCCTGCTGGAACGTGGTGAAAAGGTCATTGTGTTAGATAACCTGTCTAACTCATCAGAAGAGTCTTTGCGTCGTGTAGAAAAGTTAACGGGCAAAGCTGCCGTGTTTTACCAAGGAGATATCCAAGACGCTGAGTGTCTGCGACGCATTTTTGATGACCATGATATTACCGCCGTGATTCATTTCGCTGGTTTGAAAGCGGTAGGAGAGTCGACTCGTAAGCCGCTGGAGTATTATCAAAACAACGTGGCCGGGACGCTAGTGCTGCTAGAGGAAATGCGTCGCGCTGGGGTGACCCAATTCATCTTCAGCTCGTCGGCAACAGTGTACGGCGCAAATTCTCCGGTTCCTTATATAGAAACAACGCCAATAGGTGGAACCACCAGCCCTTACGGTACATCTAAACTGATGGTCGAGCAGATTCTTCAGGATTTCTCTAAGGCAGAACCTCAGTTCTCTATTATCGCCTTGCGTTATTTCAATCCTGTAGGTGCTCATGAGTCCGGTGAGATCGGTGAAGATCCGAACGGTATCCCGAATAACTTGTTGCCTTATATCTCCCAGGTGGCCATTGGCAAGTTGGAAAAACTGGGCATTTTTGGTGGGGATTACCCGACGAAAGATGGCACCGGCGAGCGTGATTACATCCACGTGATGGATCTGGCTGAGGGACATTTGATGGCTATGGATCATCTGAAGAAAGTTGATGGATTCAAAGCATACAATCTGGGGGCGGGAGTGGGCCACTCGGTATTGAGTATGGTGCAGGGTTTTGAGAGAGCTTCAGGTGTGAAGATACCTTATCAAATCTTGCCGCGACGTGATGGGGATCTCCCCGCTTTCTGGGCGGATGCTAATCTGGCGCGTAAGGAACTGGGGTGGGAGGTGCGTCGTGGTATTGATGAAATGATGCGCGATACCTGGAATTGGCAGAAGAAAAACCCGAAAGGTTACCGGTAGTAAAGCTCACCATATAATATTACCGTGCCAGAAGGTGCGGTAATTGCTTACTTACTCCATTTTCTATTCCCAAATCCCGATGCATCCGCTTATTCATTGCACTGACAATAATTTGACTGCATCTATTTGGTTTTCATCGATTCCAGTGGTCAGGCTTTGCGTTAGAATTTGTAAGCTATTATAAAACAAAATATTTTCGAGTAGCGAACTAGTCTATGTTTATCAAGTACACAGGTCTCGGTTGTCAGGACTGGAGATAGGGGAGAACTATGTACCTATCAATGTTTGTCTCATTGTATCTTTGTTTAGACAAACTTATGCTATTTTGTCAGTATAGTGGCGCGCAGATTGTGGATAATCAGAATAATCTTGACTAATTGCTGTAGCAGAAAACGTGATGTGTCAACTCTATGGGTGTGTAACGACATAGAAGTACGGCATTTTTAGCCTCTGCCTGCAGAAGAAGGCTCGTGTCTGGTAAAATAGCAGGAAAAGTACTAGGGGTATTTGATATATGCAAGAAATTGTGGCCGTTTTTTTCAGTGCGCTTGCCGTTCTTTTTATGGCGAGGAAGGTCGCAAGGAAAGTTGGACTAGTCGACAAACCCAATAGTCGAAAATTTCATCAAGGTCATATCCCTTTGGTTGGTGGGGTTTCTGTCTATCTTTCACTTTGGATTCTTTACTTGATGCAACCGACGTGGTTGCCAGATTTCACTCTTTATATGGTTTGTGCCACGTTGCTGTTAGCTATTGGCGTACTCGACGATCGCTATGATTTACCAGTGTGGCCTCGGGTTGCGCTACAAGCTGCAATCGCTGTATTGATGATCTGTAATGGATTGTACCTCAAAAGTTTTGGTGAGATCTTTTTTGGACACGAACTTGTTTTGGGGATTGGTGGCACCGTTATTACAGTATTTGCAATATGGGGAGCAATCAATGCCTTCAATATGGTTGATGGGGTTGATGGGTTGCTTGGAGCCTTGTCTTGCGTGACTTTTTGCGCATTAACGGTTGTGTTTTATATTCACGGTAATACCGACATGGCGTTGTGGTGTTTATGCCTTATGGTTTCATGTTTGCCCTATCTCTTACTTAACTTGGGTGTGATCTGGGGACGCAAGTTCAAGGTCTTTATGGGAGATGCTGGTAGTACTTTGATTGGATTTACAGTTATCTGGGTACTGATTTTGGGAAGCCAGGGCGAAAATAAAGTCATGCAACCGGTAACTGCCCTTTGGCTGATTGCTGTGCCATTAATGGATATGGTCAGAGTCATGATTAGCCGAATTCGATGTGGTAACAGTCCCTTCAAACCTGATCGTCAACATCTGCACCATATTCTGATGCGTTCCGGCAGTTCTGCTCGTAGGACTGTAATGATTATGGTCTTTATTGCCACTCTTTTGGCGGCTATTGGCATCGTAAGCGAAATGCTGCATATTGCAGAAGTTTTTTCGCTGTTGTTTTTTATGTGTGTTTTTGTTCTTTACTGCTTGGTTATCAATTTACTTGCTCAAGCACGCAGTAATCAAATATATCTGAAGTAGGTTGAGCCAAACAATCTGGTGGCTTTGTTAGAGAGTTGAGCGTATTTCCTCAACAAAGCGAAATCTTAATTTTTGAAGAAATTAAGTGCTTTCCTGATTACATTTAGATAGAGCGTGGCTTTGGCCACGCTCTATCTTTTTACATTTAGAATACTAGTTCTGCATTTTATCCTGCGGGATCTCGAGCATCTCCAATAAGCGACCATTGACTTCATGAGCATCAAATTTCTGTTGTGCCAACTGGTAACTTGCGAGCCCCATCTCAACGATTTTTGCAGGATCTTCTATTAACTCAATCATACGTGCGGTCAATTCTTCTGGCGACCAGCGTTGGATTAAAAACCCATTGACCCCGTGAATAACCGTTTCGCGGCATCCTGGCACATCAGTGCTAAGCACCGCTCTACCCATAGCCATTGCTTCTTGAGTGCTGCGGGGGATTCCTTCCCTATAATATGATGGTAGAACGAAAACACTGGATTTCTTTATCCACTCTTGCACATTCGAAACGTGGCCAGGGTAAATAATGACATCGTCTTCTATCAGTTTTTTGAGACTGTTTTCAGTCAGGCTGCCAGGGTTTTGTTTATCGACGGCCCCTAACATATAAAACTGAACGTCAGGATAACGCTGTTTTACTGCCTTTGCCGCTGTAACATACTCGTGTACCCCTTTTTCCGCCAGAAGGCGAGCGATAAAAATAAATGATACCGGCTCTGTTGGAGTAGGAGTGAAGGGATAATCAGTTAGTTTAAGACCTATCCCACCTAACACATGAGCTCTTTTTACTTTTATCCCTGACTTAACTAATAGATCGTTGCGATCGTCTGGATTCAATAAAATTAAAGCGTCTAGCTTGGGAAAAATTAAACGGTATAGTGTTGTCTGGGTTTTCTTCAGCAGATTAACTTTCCAGCTAACCCCTTGAGGTTGTTCAGTGAACAGGTAACCCAAACCTTCGAGCATCGCGTAACGTTTCTTGACGCCGGCAAGGACCGCAGCTAGTGTGCCGAAGATACATGGTTTTGAAAAATAAGAAAACACAAGATCTGGCGCAATGCTTTTCAACTGTTTACTGAGTGTATAAGTATCATAGAGGTCCTTTATCGGGTTAAGACCTGTGCGACTGAAACGATAATTCACTGGCGTGGCGCCCAATGCGGCGACCTGCTTGCGGCTTTTATCATCATAATCAAGCGCAAATGCGTAAACGATATGCCCTTGCTGATGCAATGACTTAATCAGATCTGCTCTGAAACCTATAACGCAGTTTGCTGTTGTGCCTATCAATACTATTTTCATAAAAACCTTATAAGCTATTTGTTCTTATTTTTCAGCTCTGTGTAAATGTTCTCCCACTGAGTAACTATTTCATTCAATGAGAATTTTTCCTGTATTCTGGTCCGCGCGATAGCACCCATTTTTTCTCTTTCATGGGCTGGCATTTTTTCGATAGACATCAGGGCATTCGCTAAAGCCAATGGATCTTTAATTGGCACTATCAATCCTGACGTCCCATCACTGCCGACAATCTCACGTGGCCCGCCGCTATCAGTAACAACTACCGGAAGTTCCGCAGACATAGCTTCCGCAACGACTAAACCATAGCCTTCCCAAGCGGATGACAAAACGAAGCCGTCGACCTGCCGGTATAAAGGTGCAGTATCATCACACAACCCGATAAACTCAACCCGATCTTCGATACCATAGTGTTTTACCAGCTGTTTCAAGGTTGTATCCAGTGGCCCTTGCCCAGCTATCAGTAATTTGCTGCTTGAAATATGCGTGAATGCTTGAATGAGCGTCGGATAATCCTTTTGATCAACGAGTCGTCCTACTGCGAGCCAACAGAAAGGGGAAGTTGTCACCTTTGTTATCGTCGGCGGTATAAACCTATCCGTATCAATTCCATTGAAAACGGTGTAAGTATTATGCCGCGGCAGCACATTTTCATTGGTGAATCTGCGGGTTGCGGCTTCGCTGATAGTCGTGTTTATCTGACATAGGGGGTTTGTCAGACGATAAGCCCAGTCTCTAAGTTTGCCGCCTTCGTGTGTATTATGTGCGGTAGAGATTATTTTCAACGAAGGTAGGAACAGCCGCGCCAAGCGCGTTAGAAGGTTGGCGTGCACCATATGTGCATGCACAATATCCGGTTTTGATTGGCGCAATATCTTGCACAAGCGTAGTAACGCCAACGGCAAGTCCTTGGCAGATTTCATTTCCAAGGATAGTAAGGGAACGCCAGCAGCGGCGAGCCTTTCAATAAAAACAGCCGACGAAGGTGGTGTCAGTGAAATCAATCGCATCTGATGACCTTTTTGAGCCAACCTCTCTAGCAGAGAAACAACCTGATATTCAGCGCCACCAATTTCTAAACCGGTAATAACGTAATCTATTTGCATAACTTTTATTATCCTTGATTCTTCCTGTAAATTAGGAATAATTTTTTTATCAAGGGTTGTGGCAGCCAACTGATGCTCCATAACGCAATCTTCAATTTTTTCCCGAGTGGGGATTTTTTTAAATAATTACGTGCTTGCTGCGGCTCATTACTTAACAGAGTGTAGGTAATAAGTGCCAAATTAATGCGTTGAAATTCTTGTGGGTGATTGTTGCGTAATTTATCACCAAAGTTTTCTAATGCTATTTCTGCCAGTTGTTTATGGCAGACCGATTTTTTTATTTGTGATGAGTAATGTGTTAAACGTAATGCGGCGTCATCAGAAACGCGAACTAAAGGGTGATTGTACGATGGTATGCCGAATTTTTCGGCGATTTTCCACCAAAGTAAGTGTTCACCGCCTGCTCGGTTTTCCGGGTAGCGAAAACCGGTATCAAGAAATATTTTCTTGTTGAATACAGGGGTAAAGTCACCCTCAATTTTCTTATTTACGTAGTCATCAAAAGTAATCAGCTGATACTTTTCTTTTTGGTTTTGTGCCGTTATAGCAAATTGGTAAACCGGATGACTGGCATTTTCGTCAAGAGGAAGTATTTTTTCCAGATAATCGGCGGTTCCAGGCTCGAGGGTATCATCATCATCCAGTATCAACACCCACGGTGCGTTGGCTAACGCTATCCCTTCCATACGTGCGGGGCCAGGACCACCATTGACGGGCATGCGATGATAAACCAAACCTTCTGTCTCAAACTTTGGCAGTGGAGTGGTCGAGGCATCATCAACTACAATTATTTCAATCGTATGCTTCGCATTTCTTTCAGCTATGACTGAGTTTACCGCGCGAACAACCAGCTCTGGTCGGTTGTAGGTGGCAATGACGACGCTTAATGTGAAGTTATTCAAACTCATTTCCTTCATTATACTAATAAAGCAAAGCAGTTAATAATAGTTTGCCATGCTTAACGATAACGTAAATCATTATCATTTGTCGCTTGCTTTGGTGGCTTTCCTACAAAATAACAGTAGAAATAGAGTAAACATTACGATTTCGGCACTTAGGAAGGCAATGGTCATGCCTAAACCGCCCCACACAGGAACTAGCAACAAAGAGAGCAGGCAAATAATAGCGATATTCAGCATCATAGCTCTGCTGGCAATTCTTTCTTTTCCACTAGGAATAAACCATAGTATGGCCAGTGCCATATTATTGATACGTAAAGGAACAACCCATACTAAAATTCTTAATAATTCGATGGCGTCCTCATAACCTGGCCCGAATACCATATTGACAATCCATGGTGCGAGCCAAAGGGTAACGAGTGCAAATAGTGTAGTTGCGATGAATAAGCCAATTAAAATCAGCACAACCATTTTTTTTGCATCACGAGCCGAATTGTGTTGCAGACGTACTAAATGAGGAAATGCGGCATTTAACACCGGTCCGGCAAATCCACTCGCAGCTTTGACCAGTTTTTCAGCTGGCACAAAAGCGCCGACTGCGCGCGCGCCCCCGAGTAAACCTAAGAGTGTAGATGCAATTGAACCCATGATACTTTGGGCCCCTTTATAAAGAAATAGTTCCCAGCTTTCGCGTAAAACGGTGGTTGCTCCCGAGAAACTCATACGGCCAAAACCGGTAGTACGCACAATAAGTAAGGTTGGGAGCAATGTATTGATTATTCCAACCGTAGCCTGGATAGCCAACACACGTTGCGCATGGGCGGGAGTGGAAACCAAAACTATGGTGGCCAGCAAGCCAATACTGCGTAATCCTATAGTACCAAAGCGGGGTAAAACCAAATGCCAGTATGAACAACGATATCCAGATGAACCAGTGGTTCGGGATTGTCGTGGCCCCGATACCTGAAAAAATCAAGATAGCGACAATGATACCCACAACCAGGCTCAATAGCAGTTTCGCTAGCAAGACATTGGTAACCAACTGCGCCAATTGTTTCTGATTACCTTGGGCTTTCACCACACTGCGTGCTGCGCTGAAATTAAAACCAAACTCAACGAATACTGATGCTGTTAACGCGATGCCCAGCGCATACAAAACCTGCCCGTACCCCTGCTGACCTAGCGCATGTGCTAAGACCGGAAGCTCAATCAAGGGGATAACCAATCCCCCGATTTGAGCGATCATTAACCAGGCGGTATTAGTGGCGACGCGAGACATGGGTGACCACAATAGCTAGCGCTGCCAAAATAATACCCCATTCAGTAAGTTCGTTACTTAATGGGTGGAATAATCCCATAAACAGGAACAGAGTCAGAGTCGAAAGTGGGCATAACATAGAGTCAAAACGTTCAACAAACAGCTCTCGTTGGCTGGTGACGAATCTCACCCCTCGGTAGAGAGGGTATAGCAGGAACAGGAGATAGCCAACAAAGGCCAACACGCCATCGTCTGCGAGTAATTGCAGGTAAGTCATGTGAATGACACTACTGGCGCCAAAGTCCATCACCCTCGTGCTGCCAAAACCGCCTCCCCAAGGAAATGTCTCTACTGCATGTTGCCAACCTACACATAACATCTCCAGGCGGGTTGTATTATCACCACTGACTAAGCGGTCTGCCGTTGATTCACTGCTCGGGGTAACATATTCTTTTTGTAATTCATTGATAATATTACCATTGCTTTCGCTTTTACTGAGCAATTGTGTGATCAATGGATCATAGTGGCCTGATACCCAATTGAGGAGTATAGGTTGGATGATCGAAAAGGATAAAATGGTAACAAGAAGAAGGCCAAGATGACTACGTACCGGTTTAACATGTATCTTGCTGGCAAATGCAACAGCGGCTAATCCGCCCCAAACCAGCACCAACCACAACATGGATGTGCGGCTACCGTCGAGGGCCATAACTAACACAGCGCTAAAAGCTAGTAAGAGATTACGTGTGTGTGGCTGTTTAAGGCAGCGCCAAACAGCGAAAGGCCAGACGAATGCGCCAGCTTTCCAGATAACACCAGGCCAACTGGCAAGCCAGCCCATTCGTCCATCCCCCAAAATCACCATTGCGTCAGTTTGTCGAAACAATGCCAGTAATATTAATGGGATCAATGAAACGATCAACGCTGCGCTTAGCGACTTCTCGAGTAGCTTTGGTGTGAGTGGTGAAATCACAACCAGCATGACGAGCACGAGCATAAAGGCCAAATACTTAGCCAGAGTATAAAATCCTAGACCATGGTTAGCTAATGATGCTGCAG
>OKFX01000555.1_pt1 | contig 10959 bp, 12 predicted proteins | sample 1633441 | NCBI WGS metagenome assembly OKFX01 (sample SAMN04436775, study PRJEB24849) | human gut metagenome | biome: human gut; feature: NICU; material: stool | host: Homo sapiens | place: USA: Saint Louis, MO | collected 2011-03-21
AAATTTAGATGATTAAAACTGCTAAACAAGCTGCTAAAAGTTTTTTCATTTCTACGTTCTGCACAAAATACCATACATCTATTTGTGCAACTTTACATTGCTTTTGCATCTGTTTGTTCCTTATCGCGGTCTTGATAGGTAACATGCCAGGCTTTCATCTGTCCATCCGCCTGCTGGTACTCAATATCTGATGGATAATCATTATCAGCAATCCAGCATTTTACCCTCTCAATCACCGAATCTGAGTACTTTCGCACTGTGCCCTGCCACTTCCCTTTTGACTCCCAGGTATCCACGTAATCATCCTCTGTCACTTCGATACGCCGGATGATTTCATTCACAGCTTTATCCGCAGGCTTTCCAGAGGATTTTACATAAATTCCGGCCTGTCGAGCAATATGTACCGTATCCCCATACTGCTTGTCTGCACTAATCTCAACAAGCACAGGGTATCCATTTGTTTCATAGAAACTTTTCGCTGTCAAAAGCTGAATCTTACCATCACATCCAGCTTTCTCAGTTAAGGATGTGAGGAACTTCGCTGCTCCGGTCACTGCTGTGAGGGATGGGCGCTTCTGTTCGGTCTGAGTAACCTTTTTTTTCGCTTCCTCATATTTATCTTCTACCCGGATAAAGTACCGGCGTACCTGTTTACCCTTCCGGTTATGTTCCAGCATAGCCATTTCCTTAGCGGTAGCTAATTTTATGATATATTCTTGCTTTGGCCTGCCACCGGTACTTTTTGATAAAATTGTCGTAAAGTCTGTATCTTCAACAGAATCGCATTCTCTCAACCTGTTCTTAACCCAGTTGGAATATTCCTGCTTACTCCCCAAGTACTCATACAGCTCCGTTCCGTAAACCACCTTCTCACCTGTACTCGTTATGTATACAGGCACTAGCTCATTTTCAATTACTCTTAAATCATTCATAGAAATATTTCCTCCTTGCACTTTAAGGCGGAATCACTTATAATATCTGAAGGATTCCTGTTGTTAACGGGTTCCTCTGTTGAGCAATCACGTGTCTCGCCAAAGTCAGCGTGCTTGCTCATTTTTTGTTTTTAAATCTCTTTTTACAAGATTTACCAAATATTGAGTCATTGTAAAATTTTCCTTAATAGACTGAATCTTCGCTAATTTAAATAGTTCATCGTCTATCATAAAAACAACTCGCTTCATGCTTACTTCCTCCTTTCGCTTTTTGTTATTCTATCATACCAGTAGCATATAGTCAATACTAATAGTATGACAAAAACAGTATCTTGAAAACATATCTACATTATGTTATAATGTACACAAATGATAATGGAGGTATGCTCATGGATACAGCTAATTCGGCTTTATTATGCTCTCGCCTAAGAGAACTTCGTTCAAGCTTATCACTCACACAAAAAGAATTTGCTGAAAAAGTAAACGCATCTGCTGTAAGCATCTCATCATATGAAATTGGTGCAAAAACTCCCTCTTTGGAAATGCTTATGACAATTTCTACGACATTTAGTATATCCCTCGATTGGTTATGCGGCTTATCAAGTGAACTAGATAAAGCTGTCCCCGTCACTACTTATACTGATTTGATAAAGTTACTTCTGTCAATACTCGATAATAATTTATTAGATACTAATATCGTGTTTTTAGACAGACCGGAAGAGTACGACTATCCGCCACAAAATGATACTTTTCCATATATATATATAAACGATTGTCAAATAAAAGCTTTTTTCTCAGAGTGGCTTGATATGGTAAACCTACGCCAAAAGGGAACCATTAAAGAAAGTCTTTATCAGCTATGGTTAAAAGATAAGCTCGAAACACTGTCCAATCCGATAACACCATTTGATAGAATTTCTGAACATGGCCTACCTTTTAACTAATTCTTACTTTTCTAAGATTAATAGCATAGACAAAATCAACGAGGAGGTGCTGCATTATGGGATTTTTAAGTGGTGAATCAAAGGATGATAAACAAGCCAGGAAAGAAGCAGAGTTGTTAAATAAATATGGCTTGTCTAATCTGGACGAAAAAGACATAGAATCCGTCAAAAAAATCATTTCCGATTTATCGGGTAATGGACTATTTAAGGCTGGTATGGCGTTAAGCTTTGCAAAAGCTGAGGAACAGGCTAAGGTTACTTACCTGTCTGCACTGGTTGAACAAAATTGGATTATCATGCGCCAACTCGATAGAATATCCAAAAGCTTGCACTCAGACCAATCACATTCAAATTTTTCGCAATCGCAGGTATCAGGCAAGCAGTCGTTAATGGTCGAAAGCATCACAACAAACGATATCGCTGATGAAAAAAAATCAAAGAGTTTGATACATGGACCTGCCCGACCTGCGGTCATAAAAATAACAATTCACTCTTTGCATGTGGTTCATGTAAATTAGCAAGACCAAGTTCCACGCTATAAAAAGCAAAAAGCCCCAGGAGCCGCAAACTCCCAGAAGCTTTTCACATAGATTTCTCTTACCGGACACCCCGGAAGATATAATCAACTAAGCACACTTGAATTATATCATTCCTGGAACGTCCTGGCAAGGGGCGTATTATTTATACCCAAAATCAGTTGCGACATCGCAACAGGAAGGAATGATATCATGCCAAAACGAAAGAAACATCCCAGACTCCCCAACGGCTACGGCTCCATCCGATACCTTGGCAAGAGCCGAAAGAACCCCTATGCCGTCCACCCGCCAGCGGACATTGACGGGAACCGTCCTCCGGCCCTCTGCTATGTGGATGATTGGATGAAGGGATTCATCGTATTGACTGCTTACAAAGCCGGCACCTACGCCCCAGGTATGGAAGCCACTCTGCTGCTCCCGGATAAAACCAAACAGCTCGATGACCTAACACGGAAACTCCTGGCTGATTACAACCGCGTCAAGGGAATTGAACCGGACGAGCCTGAAAAGACCTTCTCAGAGGTCTACGAGGCCTTCTACATGGATAAATTCTCCGAAGGCAATAAATACTCTAATGCAACCAAATATTCAATTAAGGCCGCATATAAAAACTGTGCGTCCCTCTACGATAAATTATTTAGCTCCCTCCGCACAAAAGACCTGCAGAATAACCTGGATTCGTGTAATCTAAAATATGCCAGCCTGGAACTTATCAGGAACCTGTACAGGCAAATGTATAAGTACGCTGACAGTCAAGGATGGTGTGATAAGGACTATAGCCAGTATGTTAAAATCAAACGGGATGACGATGATGAACATGGTGTGCCATTTTCAGATGCAGACCTGAAAATCCTGTGGGATAACAAAACAAATGAAACCGCTGAGATGCTTCTCATCATGTGCTATTCCGGATGGCGTATATCAGAATACATTGGCCTCGAAGTAATTTTGCAGAAAAAGTATTTTCTGGGTGGAATAAAAACGGAAGCCGGTAAAGGACGTATCGTACCAATTCATTCCGGTATTCTCCCTTTGGTTGAACGCCGGATAAGCAAGTATGGGAAGCTCCTTCCGTGCAACGACAAAGATTTCAGAAAGCAAATGGATGAGCTACTAAACCAACTTGGAATTCCAGGTAACCCCAAACATACACCACATGACTGCCGGCATACATTTTCCATGTTGTGTGAAAAGTATGAGGTAAAAGAAAACGACCGTAAACGGATGATGGGACACTCATTCAAGGCCGATATTACCAACAAGGTTTACGGCCACCGTGACATAGAGGATCTGCGAAAAGAACTAGAAAAGATAACCATTGATTTGTGACTTTATTGTGACCAATAAACCCTAATAACATGGTAGAAAGCGGTAGGAACCAGAAGTTACAAAAACGGCGCAAACCCGCATAAAACCTACCATTTTAGTCCCATTTCTTATGCAAATCATACCATTCTAAATACAGCCTGATATTAAAGTATCGTTAATATTCCTCCCATCCCGTTGACATTGTCCCTTTATCCTCATATAATTCCAGCAGGACAGGATATTTCCATATACAAAACATCAGAAGGGAAATGACATACATATGGACGCCACCGTCAACGACGATGACCAAATTTTCACCCAAAAACCACGCTTCATATGTTTAAAAGAAAAGGCATGACCCGCATTCATACACATGGATGCGGGCAATGCCTTTTTCTTTTGAAATAATACTGCCAAACAGATAAAAGAGGAGGAATCATTGTGAGTATTCATTCGTTTTTCAGTCTATTAGGAGGACTGGCATTATTTTTGTACGGCATGCAGATGATGAGCACCAATCTGGAAGCCGCAGCCGGAAGCCGCATGAAGCAGATTCTGGAGCGGCTGACTGCCAACCGGTTTTTAGGCGTGTTCGTGGGAGCCGGAATCACTGCTATCATCCAGTCCTCATCCGCCACAACCGTCATGGTGGTAGGCTTCGTCAACTCCCAGCTCATGACGCTCAAACAGGCTGTCTGGATCATCATGGGCGCCAATATCGGGACCACCGTGACCGGCCAGCTCATAGCCCTGGACATCGGGGCCATCGCGCCGTTGATTGCATTTGCAGGTGTTGCCCTGATTCTTTTTGTCAAACAGAAAAAGGTCCAGTTTGCCGGTGGTATTATTGCAGGTCTGGGTATCCTCTTTCTCGGCATGGGAATGATGAGCGCGGCAATGATACCGCTGCGCGATTCCCAGCATTTTGTCAATTTGATGACAAAGTTTTCCAATCCCTTTCTGGGTATTCTGGCCGGAGCAGCTTTTACTGCTATCATACAGTCCTCTTCTGCATCTGTTGGTATCCTTCAGGCTTTGGCTGTAAGCGGATTAATCGGACTGGACAGCGCGGTCTTTGTCCTGTTCGGCCAGAATATCGGCACCTGCATCACCGCAGTCCTGGCCTCTATTGGGGCAAACCGCGACGCGAAACGGACCACCCTGATTCACCTGATATTCAATGTCATTGGCACAACTGTGTTTACCCTGATCTGCCTGGTGTCCCCCTTTACACAGTGGATGGCCTCGTTCACACCGGACAATCCCGCGGCGCAGATTGCCAATGTACATACACTGTTTAACATTGTCACAACCCTGCTTCTGCTGCCTTTCGGCACACAGCTTGCGCGGATATCCGAAAAGCTTCTGCCTGATAAGCCGCAGAAAACAACGGATGAGGAGCGCTGGTTTGAGGATTTGCTGGCCTCCGAACATGTACTTGGCGTATCAGTCATAGCAAGGAAGCAGCTGAATGAGGACATCAGCCGGATGCTTGCTCTGGCGGCCTCCAATGTTGAAACCAGTTTTCTGGCTTTTGAGCACAGGGATGAATACGAATTGGAGCAGATTCAAAAACGTGAGGAAGAGATTGATCTTTACAATGCCCAGTTATCCAGAAGGATTTCCAGGGTCCTTGCAGTGGAAAATTCCCCGTCTGAAGTAAATGCGCTTAACCGCATGTTCTCCATCATCGGAAATGTGGAGCGCATCGGCGACCATGCAACAAATATTGCCGGCTATGCCCGGACCATGATGGAGCGCAGGCTGGAGCTTTCTTCCCAGGCATCGGTTGAACTGGCCGATATGAGGACCTCCTGCATGCGCGCCGTAAACCTGATTTGCAGCGCCTGCTGCGTTGATTTCACTTTTGCTCCAGAGCAGGAATCTCCAGATAAACGCGGCTCTCTGACGGAACATGACGCTCCGGCAGAACATATATCCTTACCGCAGCACGCCTCCCTTCTGGAACAGGCCCTGCTGCTGGAACAAGACATTGACAGCCGGACCGCCCGGTACCGCTCCAACCAGATTGAGCGCATGCGAAAGGGGAAATGCCATGTGGAGACTTCCATCCTGTATTCGGAAATCCTGACCGATTATGAGCGCATTGGCGACCATGCGTTCAACATTGCCCAGGCACTTGACAAGCTGGATGAAAATTAACATGCAGATTCGTTTCCCGCAGCAGTCACTAAGCTTCCGGCGGCAATGCCTGCTTCTTCCGGCGTTTTTTATGTTCCTGAAGATAAAATGATTGAACGTAGGTCAACGAACAAAGTCATTGAAAGAAAACGTATTGCTATGCTATAATCAATGTATCCGTATAGGGCGGGGGCAGTTCATACCATCAGGTATAAAAGTCAATCAGAATATAACTGGTTAGAACTGGAATAGTAAGCCTATACACACTTAAAATGTGTGCATGGGCTTTTATATTTTGCAGAAAGGCGTTCCAAACAATGAGCAGCATAGTAACTACATCTATTGTTTCATTTATCAGTACCAACATAGATAATATTTTTGTCATGATGGTGCTCTATGCCAAGGTTGACGAAACTTTTAAAAAGAAATATGTTGTCATTGGGCAATATCTTGCTATTGGCATACTGACAGCAATAAGCCTGTCAGCCGCTTTCGGCCTCAACTTTGTTCCGCAAAAATACGTCGGTCTGCTCGGTTTTATACCGATTGCTTTAGGCGTCAAAGAATGGATATCATACAAAAGACCTGCCCAAAACAAATCCAATCGTAAAGAATTTCCGTTGGAAACAGAAAAAACCGAAGCTGCCCACCCCAACAAGCTGCAGAATATATTGCGGAATGTAACATCTATGGCCAGTAAAATCGTAAAGCCTGAAATTTTAAGCGTTGCTCTCGTAGGCGTGGCAAATGGAGCTGATAATATTGGCGTTTATATTCCATTGTTTACTGGCTATTCATCAATACAGGTCATTATAACTATCATAGTGTTTGTTTTAATGATGGCGGTTTGGTGCTTCCTGGGAGAAAAGATAACCGATTTCCCCAAGATAAAAGCAATCATTCAAACGTATAAGTATTTTGCCGTACCGGCTGTCTTTGTTGGACTTGGTATATACATCATTATCAAAAGCGGGTTAATAACGTGATATAAACAGCTTTATACCTGATTGTAAAATAACGGCTCCGCATCCGTATAGATAAAAAAAATAGCCGTCTGCTTCCTTATAGAAAAAATAAATGCCGGGCCTGCAAAGGGTCAAAAGCGTTTGCATACATTTTCAAACCTGCTATAATTAGAGACATGTGATGATAATTTCAAAGCACACTTCCGGGAATAGGAAGAATCAGATACATGTTTAAGGAGGATACGAACAATGAAATTAGATGAACGCGGAAAACAGTGCCCTAAGCCTGTCATTGACACTAAGAAAGCGTTGGAATCCTGCAATCCGGGGGAGACGGTTGAGGTATTGGTAGACAATGAGATTGCGGTCCAGAACCTGAGCAGATGGCTGCCAGCAAAGGCCTTTCAGCTGTTTCCGAGAAAATAAGCGACAATGATTTTTCCGTAAAAATCCCAGTTGGCCAGGGAGTAACCCCTGCTTCCGATGCACCGGATGATTCTGAGGAACCGGCGGTCTGCCTGCCTGACAGCCGCAAAAAGGGCATGGCAGTGGTTCTGTCCTCCAACCTTATGGGCCACGGTGACCCTGAACTTGGAAAGGCTCTCATGAAAGGGTTTGTCTACGCTCTTACACAGCAGGATGTCCTGCCGGAAACCATTCTTCTGTATAACAGCGGCGCCTATCTTTCCTGCGAAGGCTCTGATAACCTGGAGGATTTAAAATCCATGGAATCCCAGGGCGTGGAGATTCTCACCTGCGGAACCTGCCTGAATTTCTATGGATTGAGCGAGAAGCTTCAGGTCGGCAGCGTCACCAATATGTATGAGATTGTGGAACGCATGACAGCCGCCAAACTTTTGGTGCGTCCTTAAGCTTTCCTGACAGCCGGACTGACAAAAAGATTATAATACCGCAAAAGGACCCCTACATCTCATTTCAGGGTCCTTTTTCATATGCTTACCTGCTCAGACCTGATTCATACCTGTTCAAGGCATCCTCAGACATCGGCCAGGATTCCGGTTACACTCAGCCAACTCCGATAAATATTGTCCTTAAACACCGCCCCATCCCTGATGAGCGGCAGATTGCATATACACCTCCCGCCTGCTGTCCGGGACTCCGTTCCATCTCTCATTGCACCTCTCATAACACCTCTCATTCCGGCTTTCATCCCAGCTTTGATTCCGGCTTTCCATCCCCCGTTCATCTCATCCTCCTCCATTCTCAGATATCCTGTCTCCAGGTCCTGGTCCGACACACACAGGCCTTTCACATTATCCGCAAACAATTCAGGATGCATAAGATAAGCCGCTGCCGTCACATCCCAGTTATAGAAACCGTGAATGCCGTAGCCCTCATCATTATATCTGAACCAATCATCTGTTTTTTCCATAATATACGCTGCCGCCCTGTTTTCTGTTCCCGATAACCGTTCCCTGTATTCCTGTTTTGTAAATAAAACTTTAAGGCAGTTGTTGCCTGTTATCACGGAAACATTCCGGCCCTTTGTGAGGACGGTCCTGGCTGCCGGCGGGTCACAGGAAAAATTCAGTTCCTCCATCACCTTCTTTTCAAATACAAGGGGGCTTGTGATTCCGCCCATTAAGACAATTTCTTTTACCTTTTCAAAAAAATGACTGTCCCTCTCATATGCGCCTTTCAGATTTGTCAGGGAACCCGTGGCAAGAATCGACAGCTCCCCCGGATGGCGGTCCGCCATTTCCGCCAGAAAGACGGCAGCCTCGCTCTGGTAACAGCCCCTCTTCTCCCTGCCTCTTTTTACAGGAATATCCCTGCGCCCCAATTCTTCCAGCATCCGCAGATTCACTGCCTGCACCACATCCAGGCTGCTGTTTCCATAGGTGGACGTAATCCCCAGAAGTTGGGCCTCCCTGCTTCCCAGCAAATACATCAGGGCCAGCCCGTCATCCACATCGCAGTCCTTTACTCCAAAGGTATTGTCACAGTCAAATATGATTTTCTTCATCTGCATCTCCTCCCGTCCATGTTTTCCCGGCACAGTCCCCGCCTGGACACATTCCCCGCCACAGCACATAACCTGCCACCGCATACCGTTTCCGGCCCCATATCCCTCATTCCATATCATGCCTGAACAGCACTGCCCCTTCCGTTTCCACGGCCAGTCCGGCCTTCATACCTGCCCGTAATTTTGCCGGCCGGCCGGGGCCTTCCATTCTCTGGCACAGGATGCTTCCGCCGGGAGCCATTTTCTCAGGCACCCTCACCCTTATCTCTGTCATCTCCCCCATGAAGGTAACTTCCTCCACGGTATAATCGCCCTCCTCTTTCAGCTGCACTGAGTTCGGACGAATCATGGCATCATAGACCCCATCCGGCAAATCCGTTCTTTTTTCAAACAAAGGGCTGACAAACCAGCCTCCTGCCACTGACCCGGAAATATAATTTACCTTTCCAAAGTACTCTGCCACCTTTTTTGTTCCCGGATGGCAGAACATCTGCTCCGGTGTTCCGTACTGAAGAATCTTCCCATCCTCCATCAATGCTATGCGGTCGGACAAGCGAAGGGCCTCAGCCTTGTCGTGAGTGACGAGAATAGTTGTGATTTTCCACGCCTCATGAAGTTTTCTTACCAGCCGCGCCATCTCTGTCCTCAGCCCCTCGTCCAGGCCGGAAAAGGGTTCGTCCAGAAGCAGCACCCTGGGTTCTGCTGCCAAAGCCCTGGCCAGGGCTACTCTCTGCATCTGGCCCCCTGACATCTCCTTCATCCTTCTCTTCTCAAATCCGGGAAGCTGAACCGCTCGCAGCAGTGCCTCCACCCGCTCCTTCTGCTCTTTCTTCGGCACCTTTCTGAGTTCCATGGGAAAGGCAATATTTTTCTCCGCCGTCATATGGGGAAACAGCCGCAAATCCTGAAACACGATTACCGTTCCCCTCTCTTTTGGCTGCTGGTCCATCACAGATGCTCCCTGTATCCGTATATCCCCGCTCTCCTGCTCCAAAAGACCTGCTATGCATTTTAACAGTGTGGTCTTTCCGCAGCCGGATTTTCCCAAGAGAGATACAAACTCTCCCTCCTGTATTTCCAGGTCGATTCCATGCAGTATCTTCTTTTTCTGAAGTGATACCCTCAGATTTTCTATGTTAAGACTCATAATATCCTCCAACTATCTGTCCTGTCCAATACCCCGCAATCCGTTCAAACACAGCAAATACCAGAAGGGTGATGCCCATGAACAAAATGCTGTAAATACAGGCAATATTCCGGCTGCCGCTCTGTAAGTAGGGAACCATCACAACCGCAAAGGTTTTTACCCTGCCGCCTCCAAGAAGCAGTGTCAGAAAATACTGGCTGAAGGATACAATGTATGACATGCTGACTGCCGACAGTATCACCGGAACCAGCATTGGCAGTGTGGTCCTTCTGAACGCCTGAAAGGAACCGGCCCCCAGCACCCGGGCCTGCTCCTCCAGCGCAATGCCCACTGCCCGGGTGCCGTCCATAATGAGGCACACCGCGTAGGGCAGGGAATAAATCAGGTGTGCCAGAATGACCCCCGCCACTGTATTGTTAAGTCCCAACCGGATAAACGTAATCTGTATCCCCATGGCAAACACAGTCCCAGGTACCATGAGAGGAAGCACGGTAAAAAATGACATCAAATCCTTCCCCCTGAACCGGTACAGGACAAGGGCCCTGGATGTCAGTATCCCGATGACGGCCGACAGGACGGCCACCACAGAAGAAATCATGACGCTGGATGCCATGAGTGAGACCAGTTCTCCCTTTCTTCTGACAATTTCCATGACTGCCCGGTCCGAGAGCACCTGGGGAAACAGATCTGGCCAGGCCCACCGTTCCGTAAATACCCATACAACCAGACTGGCCACGGGAATCAGAATGGATGCACACAGCAGGGCCAGAATCATATTTGTGATAAACGATTTTCTCTTCTTCATCTCCATCCGCTCCATCTTCTACTGCTCTGTCAGTGCCTTCATATTTTTACGCATGATGAAATAATACATCCAGGCGCTGAGCACGGAGAGAACGATAATGATTCCATTTAACGCCATGGAATAAGGCCGGTTTCTCAAATCCGGATGGATATACTGCTGGTATGCCAGCACCGGAAGGGCCTTTGGGGAGGTT
>OKFX01000559.1_pt1 | contig 10893 bp, 10 predicted proteins | sample 1633441 | NCBI WGS metagenome assembly OKFX01 (sample SAMN04436775, study PRJEB24849) | human gut metagenome | biome: human gut; feature: NICU; material: stool | host: Homo sapiens | place: USA: Saint Louis, MO | collected 2011-03-21
ACTGTCATGAGCGCGCTCTCCAGCTTCTCGCCGAAGACCTTATCCAGCCACGCCTCAAATTTACCGGGCTCTGCCTCCTCGTCGTCCTCAAAAAAACTGCAGGACCAGGTGAGGGCCCTCATGCCCACTACCATGGAATCTATAAAACTGAAAATACCTCTTACAAAGGGAAGACCTAATACTTTATGCTTCTTGGTCATACTCAAATAGGTATCCTTTTTCACCTCAATATCCCCGTCCGGCTTGCGGACCGCAATGGCGTAGTCATTGCCGTTCTGCATCATGATGCCCTCGATTACGGCCTGACCACCAATTCCTGAATATTTCATTCCTTTAACCTTTCTGCTGTACGAAAAAGAAACCCTCTTTCCATGATTTCCCATGAATTCAGAAAGGGCTGAGCCTGCTCCCAAGCTCAACCCTCATCTCTTTGCTTATTAGTTAGCATTCATGCCATATTTACGATTGAACTTATCAATACGTCCACGAGCCTGAGCAGCCTTCTGCTGTCCGGTGTAGAATGAATGGCACTTGGAACAAACCTCAACGTGGATGTCCTGCTTTGTTGAACCTGTTACGAACTCATTACCACAGTTGCAGACAACCTTTGCCTGGTAATAGCTTGGATGGATTCCTTCTTTCATGATTTTCACCTCTCTGATATTATTTGCGGTTTCCGACCGCGGCCTGTGTATGCCAATCTGTCTCTGTACATTACAGGCAGCCGGCCGTATGCCGTCACCAGAACGCACAGATATCAGCAATAACTAAGTTAAACGCGTCCTCACCGTAAGGTTCTGACTCACGCGAACGCTAAAACTGCCGTCAATTCAGACAGCTTACATAGTATATCATAGAACCCCGGGACTTGCAAGATATTTTTTTGAAAATGTGGACAAATATCTAGCTGGATATGGGGTCAGGATATAGGGTTACTTCCAGCACTCCGGAAGCTCAGGTTCCCGTACCCTCACCGGCTCAGGATAAATCTCACCATGCAGTTCCAGCTCCACCCGCTCAATAATTTCCGGCTTCACCGGACGGTTGACCTCCACACCTTCTATGGGGAAATCCGTCACAGGCACTGTCTCTACCTTTTCCAGCCTGTATAACTCATCCATGCCCTCCAGAACACGGCCGAACACAGGATAAATGCCCTTGTGGTCCGGACAGTCCCTGAGAGGGAAGAAAAACTCGCAGCCTGCCAGTCCTGCCTCACCGTAGCCGCCCATGCACACGGCTCCGGGATGGGAGTCCAGGGGTACCACGTCCGGGTTCAGTTCAAACTCATTGGGAATCAGATACCGGCATTCCTTCTTTCCAAAGGCCGTGTAGCTGACATCCACCCAGTTTCCCGGCACAATCCGCTCAATGGCATGGTGGTCCAGGTATCCCCTGGAGGCTGTATAGATAAAGCTGTTCACTGTATTGGGCGCTGACTCCGGCAAAAGCTCTATGACAATGTTCCTGCCGTTGGCCATATGTAATGTTGCGATTGGATTCATATATCCTCCTATATAACCTCTGTTAGCCGGTTACGGATGAACCGATTATCTCAAATTCCTTGGAATAGTGGTTGAGCACCTCGCATCCATCCTCTGTCACCAGCACCAGATCCTCCACACGGACGCCGGTATCCCCGGGCAGATAGATTCCCGGTTCAATGGAAAATATCATTCCCGGCTCCGCTTTCTGGGTATTCACAGAGGACACGTCTCCGAATTCATGCTCTCCCAGACCGATGAAATGCCCCAGCCTGTGTGTAAAGAAAGGTCCGTATCCCTGTTCAGCGATCAGGTCCCTGGCCGCCCCGTCCAGCTCGCACAGAGGTACGCCAGGACGTATCTTTGAGATAGCTGTCTCATTGGCGCTGCGGACAATCTCATAAATACGGCGGTGCTCGTCACTGGCTTTGCGGAAGTAAAAGGTACGGGTCATATCGGAACAGTACCCGTCCTTGATGCAGCCCACGTCAAAAAGCACTGAATCACCCGGCTTTATAACGGTGCCGTCCGGTCCATGATGAGGGTCCGCCGCGTTGGCTCCAAAGGCCACCAGCGGTTCAAAGGAAAAACCGTCCGCCCCCAGGTCCATATATATCTTAAGCATCTGGTCTGCAACCTGACGCTCCGTGACGCCTTCATGAATCAGCGTTTTGAACACTGCCATGGCCTTATCATTGATGTCAGAGGCAGTGCGCATCTTATCCTGCTCCTCCTCATCCTTAACACCCCTTGTCCTGTCCACGGCAATGGAGGAATTTACAAAACCGGCAGCAGCCTCCATCTCCATAAGGGGCAGCAGAAACCGGGCCTTTAAATCCTTATCAACGCCCAGCGGGCTCTCCTTATCCAGATAGCCTGCCACGATTTCCGCCGCCGGGTCTGTATCCGAATACCACACCTTCTCCACACCCACATCCTCAGGCACGGTAAACAGCTTATTCAGAAAATACACATGTTTCCCGTCCTCCCTCAGGTAAAGGGCATAAAACCGTTCAAATGGCTCCACATACACGCCTGTGAGATAGTAAATGGACATGGGGTCCACAATCAGCATCTGTCTCAGCCCCATTTCCTTCAGGGCTTCCATGATACGCTCCGCTCTCTTCTGCTTCATGATAATATCCTCCTCTTCTAAAACTGCTTTCTCAGCTTGGGGTCCAGCAAATCCCGAAGACCGTCGCCGATAAAATTAGCGCCTACAGCCATTGTAAAGATCGCCAGTCCCGGAAAGCCGGCCACCCAGAACTTATTGAAATAGTCAGCTCCATCCGAGACCATCATACCCCACTCCGGCGTTGGCGGTGCAGAGCCCAGTCCCAGAAAGCTTAAGGTGGAGAACATCAGAATCTGGTTTCCGATGTCCGTGGTAGCCATAATCAGAACCGAACTGATGCTGTTGGGTATGACCTCCTTCATCAGGATCCGGATTCTGGAGGCGCCCAGAACCTCGGAAGCCGCCACATATTCATTTTCCTTTACACTCAGCACCACGCTGCGCATCATACGGGCATAGGTGGGCCATGCCACCACAATCAGGGCAAACATGGTGTTAAACAGGTTGGAACCCATAACCGCATTGATAATCATCGCCAGGATCAGGGAGGGGAAGGACAAAATCATCTCTGAAAAACGCATCATCACATTGTCCACCCAGCCGCCCACATAGCCTGCTACGGCTCCATAAAATGTACCAATAAAACCTGCTATGACTACGGTAAGGCAGCCTGCCAGCAGGGAATACCTTCCTCCGTAGAGCACACGGCTGAAAATGTCCCTTCCAAAATTGTCCGTGCCAAACCAGTGCTCTGAGGACGGAGCCTTTAACCGCTGTCCCAGGTCCTGGACAATCGGGTCATAGGGAGCCAGCGCCGGCGCCAGAATAGCTGCCGCAATCCATGCCAGACAGATAATTACGCCCAGCGTAAACAGGTAATTGGATTTAAATAACCGCTTTATAGACTGTACCATCAGCTGCACCTCACTCTCGGGTCAATGATTCCGTATAATATATCCACCACTGTATTGATGACCATATAATTCAGTGCAATCAGCAGGGCCACCCCGATGATGGACGGGAAATCCACAGAAAGCACGGACTCATAGGCAAACTGCCCCACACCCGGCCAGTTGAAAATGGTTTCCACCAGCACCATGCCGCCTAACAGGTTGCCCAGGCCCAGACCGATGACAGTGAGCACAGGAATCAGGGCGTTTCCCAGGGCGTGGCGGATAATCAGTCCCGGCCTTGACAGGCCCTTGGCCTTTGCCGTACGGATATAGTCTGTAGACATAACGTCCAGAAGATTGGAGCGGGCTGTCCTGGTAATCAGTCCCATGGTAAAGGCCGCAAGCACGGTTCCCGGAAGAATCAGATGGCTGGCAGCGTCCAGTGCCTTGGGGATATTTCCCTCCAGCAGACTGTCAATGACATACATGCCCGTAACCGTGGCCGGCGCCGTAAAGGCATTGCTCAGGCGGCCCGGACCCGGAAACAGTTTCAGCTTGTAATAGAAGAAATATAATACCAGCAGAGCAAACCAGAAGCTGGGAATGCTTACGCCTGTAACGGATATGGCCCGGACCGTCTGGTCCAGGATGCTGTTGCGCCGGATGGCGGATATAATGCCGAACAGCACCCCTAAAATGGCGGCAATCACAATGGCAAACAAAGCCAGTTCAATGGTGGCCGGGTAACACCTGGCCAGCTCCGACAGCACCGGTTTGTTTGTGCGCATGGAAGTTCCCAGGTCAAACTGTAAAAGATTCTTTATGTACAGGATATACTGCACGGGCAGGGGCTGGTCCAGGCCGTATTTTGCCCGGTAGGCAGCCACGATCTCAGGATCATTTAAGGCTCTCTGGCTCAAGTTAGCCACGGTGGGGTCTCCCGGTATCATTTTCGTCAGTATGAAAACCAGGGTGGCGACACCAAACAGCATGACTACCAGATACACCAGTCTTTTTCCTATAAATTTCAGCTGTTCCATACGATACCTCTCTTTTCTTATGTTTCAATCCATACTATATAAAATTCAATTTTATGTTGTATTCCAGTCTCATACAGATATTCCCGTCAACGGTATCCCCTCCGGGATGGACGTTCACGGCAATACCTGCCGCCGCTTAAACTTCTGACCTGACCGGGGCCGGCGCCAGACAGCACTGTTTACGGAGCCTGCGGGCAGGAAGATATCTGCCTGCCCGCAAAACAGTTCCGTATATAACATTATTACTTCACGTTAATCAGAGTCAGATCCAGGGCATAGGGGTCTGATATGGCCACTCCCTCCAGCCTGGTGTTATAGCCGATATGGGACGGAGCCTGCGCCACCATAATGAAGGGCCCATGCTCGTACATTGCATCCTGGATTTCCTCCAGAACAGCGATACGCGCGTCATTGTCCGTTGCAGACATGGTTTTTTCATACATGGCTGCCAGCTCCGGATCCATGTCGGCGCTCCATCCGGCCCTCTTTCCAACCACTCCGCCCGGAAGGAATTCCAGCTGCACATTGGGGTCGTTATAATCGGTTCCCCAGTACATAACCGTAAAGCCCAGGGTTCCGTCGCGGTAAGCATCGCCGTATCCTGCTGCCCATGGCTGTGAAACAATATTTACATTGATTCCCACCTGTGACAGGTCATCCTTAATCTTCTGGGCCAGGTCTGTCAGGAGAATTCCCTCCATATCCAGGTCTGTCACAGTCAGGTCCACATCAAATCCGTCCGGGTATCCTGCCTCTGCCAGCAACGCCTTTGCTTCCTCCAGATTTGTATAGTCAGCAGGCCTCTCGCCCTTGCTTCCCATGAAACCCACCTGGATGATATCATAAGGAGTGATGGTGCCGCTTCCGCAGATAGTCTGGATACCGGTGTAATCCAGGGCCTTGCGGATGGCATTCTGGACCTGGGGGTTGGACACAGGGCCGCCGTAGGCTTCATCCATGTTCATCATCACAAATCCAACTGTCTTGGTTGCTCCGTTGATAATGGAAATATTCTCAGCGCCTTCCAGCTCGGACATGGTGTCGTCTGTCATGTTCATGGCCACATCAATATCCCCGCCGGACAATGTCATCATCTGTGTGTTGGCATCAGGCTGTATCTTAATAATGAACTTGTCAACATTAGTGGCTTCTCCCCAGTAATTGGGATTCTTTTCCAGAACAACTTCCTGGTCCGGAATATAGCTGGTCATCACATACATGCCGGAACCCGCGCTGGCCGTATCCAGATAAGACTGGGCTGTATCGGCGGATGACGCGTCCTCTGCGTCCGTGCCGCCGTGCTCCTTCACAACCGCGCTGTCCAGAACAGCCGTGGAGCTGTAGGTCAGCTTGGACAGAATAGCGCTGTCAGGCTGGGTCAGATGGAACACCACCGTGTAATCGTCAGGGGCTTCCATGCTCTCAATGGTATCGCAGATAAAGGATGGGTTTCCCTGAAGGTTTTTGCAGCGGTTGATGCTGAAAAGAACATCCGCGCTGGTCATGGGATTGCCGCTGGCAAATGTCACATCCTGTTTCAGCTTAACGGTCAGTGTGAGACCGTCCTCTGAAAATTCATAGGTATCGGCCAGACAAGGCTCCGGCGCGCTGTCATTGCTGTAGAACTTAAACAGGTTCTCGTAACAGGCATTGACAATGAGAGGCGGATACTTCTCATATACATACCCTGGGTCCAGGGTGGAAAATCCGGAGCCCATGGCTACCACAACCGTATTGGAACCGGCTGCCTGTGAAGCCCCCTCAGTGGCGGTGTCTGTCTTGCCGGCCGTTGTGCCGTCTGCGCCATTGCCTCCGCATGCGCTTAAGGCAAATGAAACTGCAAGGCACAGAGCCGCAGTCAATAACTTCTTTTTCATAATAGACCTCCTCTAGGTTTATTGAGATGCCAGTGTTCTGGCAGTGTCTCCATATTACAATCTTTTACTGGTTCCGTGTTTCCTCAGGCCGGTGTCTTCAGACCAGAATCTTCAGGCCGGTGAAGCCCTAATACAGGTGGCAGGCCACAAAATGCCCTTCAGCCACTTCCTTTAACCGGGGCACTTCCTGGCGGCACCTGTCGCAGGCCTTGGGACAGCGTGTATGGAACCGGCAGCCTGAGGGCGGATCCGACGGACTGGGAACCTCCCCCTCCAGATGGATCCGCTCTGTTTTCACACCCTGGTCCACCTGGGGAATGGCTGATAACAGCGCCTCCGTATACGGGTGATAACGCTTTTCATACAGCTTATCATAATCAGCAATCTCCACCATATTACCAAGATACATGACCCCCACCCGGTCGCTGACCTGGTAGACCACGTTCAGATTATGGGAAATGAAGAAATAGGTCAGTCCCAGCTTTTCCTTTAACTCCTGGAGCAGGTTCAGCACCTGGGCCTGAACCGATACATCCAGCGCGGATACTGCCTCATCGCAGATAATGATATCCGGCTCCAGAGCCAGCGCCCTGGCTATGCCGATACGCTGCTTCTGTCCTCCTGACAGCTCATGGGGATACCTGCTCAGACAGTACAAATCCAGTCCCACCAGGTTAAGGAGCTTCATAATGCGGGCCTCCACATCCATCTTCCCCTTCATCCCGTGTATCTCAAAGGGTTCCATCAGAATCTGGCGTACGGTACGCCTGGGATTCAGGCAGGCAGAGGGGTCCTGGAATATAATCTGGACCTTCCTGCGCATTTTCTTTAAATCTGCTCCCTTTAGCCCTGCTATGTCCGTTCCGCCCATATAAATGTGGCCCTCCGTTGGTTTCAAGAGGCGGACAAGGGCCCTGCCCAGGGTACTCTTGCCGCAGCCGCTCTCCCCCACCACGCCAAAGGTCTCACCCTTCATGATGTGGAAGCTTACGTCGTCCACCGCCTTCACGGTCCCGGACTTCTTATCCTTTCCCTTAAAATATACCTTTACATGGTCGGCCTTAACCAGCACTTCCCTATTGCTCTTGTCTTCATTTATACTTTCGTTTATGTCTCTGTTCGGATTCTGTGCCATACATTAAGCCTCCTTCCCCGCAGCCTGGTCTTCAAACAGCCAGCAGCGGACCTTCCGCTCCTCTGAAAGCTGCTTCATGGGCGGACTGACTGTCCTGCACCGCTCTGTGGCATGAGGACATCTGGGCCAGAAGCTGCACCCCTTGATCCGCTCCGTGGGGTTGGGCACCATCCCCTCTATGGTGGACAATGGCTTCCTGTCCTTTGTGATGACAGGTATGGCATTCAGCAGTCCAATGGTATATGGATGCTTGGGATCCCGGAACAGTTCCCCGGCCGGAGCCTGCTCCACGATATGGCCCGTATACATGACAATGACCGTATCGCACAGCTCGCTCACCACTCCCAAATCATGGGTAATGAACAAAACCGAGGAGTGAAGCTCCTCGTTCATCTCGCGAATCAAATCCAGAATCTGGGCCTGGATGGTCACATCCAGAGCTGTTGTGGGCTCATCCGCAATCAGTATCTGGGGCTGGCAGGCCAATGCCATGGCAATCATCACACGCTGCCTCATACCTCCGGACATCTGATGGGGATACTCATGGGCCCTTACCTCAGGATTGGCGATTCCCACTGCTTTCATCATGCGGATGGCTTCCTCCATGGCTTCCTTTTTCTTCATGCCCCGGTGCAGACGCAGGGATTCCGCAATCTGTTTACCGCACTTGATAATGGGATTTAAGGAGGTCATTGGTTCCTGGAAAATCATGGAAATTTCATTTCCCCTGATTTTCTGCATATCGCGCTCAGAGGTCTTCACCAAATCCCTTTCAAGGTATAAAATCTCCCCTCCTGTGATCTGTCCCGGAGGGTTGGGAATCAGCTGCATCATTCCCAGAGAAGAAACACTCTTGCCGCTTCCGCTCTCTCCTACGATACCCAGCTTTTCACCCTTATGTAATACATAGCTCAGATGGTCCACCGCCTGAACGGTGCCCTCTGCTGTCCTGAATTCCACACATAAATCTTTTACTTCCAATATGATATCTGTCTGTGTCATTTTATCCGCCCTTTGTTTTATTGCATCAAAGCGTCAATGCGGTGCCAATGTATTCACCCGCAGTTTTCTGCATATATACTCAAAACGATACCACATTTTCGGGGATAATTCAATATATAGATTGACCTGTTTTGCCCGGAAACAGGTCAAAACCAGCATAGAAACGCATAAACAGGACGCTGCCAAGGCTGTTTTAACAGCTTATTTACAGCGTCCTGCTCTTATGCTCTGTTATTTCTTACTCTTCACATCCCAAGGTTTCTTCCAATAAATGGCATCCACATTACATTCTTTCATACATTCGCCGCACTGTATGCATTCCCTGTCTCCCACCTGTCTGACATCCATTTTACAGGTGCGCACACAGCGCCCGCAGTCAACGCAGGTATCCCTGTCAATCCTCACCCCCAGCAAAGCCACAGGGGCAAACAGGGAATAGATGGCCCCCAGAGGACAGAGGATGCGGCAAAAGCTTCTGTACAGAAAACAGGCGCTTACCAGTATGACTGCCAGCACAAGAACCTTCCAGTGAAAGAGGGCCCCTGCCAGACCGCTCAGGGAATCGTCCAGAAGCACCAGGGGAATTCCTCCCTCCAGTGTCCCCGCGGGACATATGTACTTACAAAAGGCAGGAACAGGAAGGCCGGAGGCTGCCTTAAATACCACCGGCAGTATAATGACAAACACTGCCAGGATCACATATTTTACCTTGGACAGCTCCTGTGTGACACGGTTCTTTTTTATCTTGGGAACAGGTATCCTGTAGAGAAGCTCCTGCACCAGGCCAAAGGGACAGAGGAAACCGCATATGGTCCTTCCCATGGTAACCCCAAAGAGCAGGAGAACTCCCAATATATAGAAGGGAAGCTTCCTGTCCATGGCGGACAGGGCATTCTGCAGGGTACCTAAAGGACAGGATCCGACGGCTCCCGGGCATGAATAGCAGTTCAGTCCGGGAACACACAGTCCTTTTGACTTTCCCTTATAGATGGACGCCTCCGCAAATCCCTTCAGGTTCAGATTATATAATAATGCCGCACAAAGCTGTATCAAACGCCGTTTCATTGCTGCTGCCCTCTCATGGTCATAGTCTTCTGCCGCTGCCCTCTTATCCGATTCCGATGCATTCCAGGCACACCCTCACTGCCTTGCGGAAGGCATCCTGGTAACCTCCCTGGGCGGCTCCGGTGCACAGGAATACTATGCCAAGAACAAGAAGGATAACCGCCACCTTATTCTGTCTGCACCAATCCATCATATATCAACGCTCCCTGTCTTACACCCCAAGGGCTTCCTTATATCTCTCATACATCGTGTCCGCATCCAGGGCACCGGTGGATATATGGGTCACCCTGCCCTCCGCGTCCACCACCACTGTATAAGGAATGGAATTCGTGGGATACAGCATGGATATGGAATACTCCTCATCCAGCACTACCGGGAAGGTGTATCCGTTCTCCTCCACAAAATCCTTCACTGTCCCGGCATCATCCCCGCAGTTCACCGCGATAATACCGATTTTGTCCCCAAAATCATCCTTCAGGCGCTCAAAGGCCGGCATCTCCTTGACGCATGGACCGCACCAGGTTGCCCAGAAATTGATGATAACAGGCTTTCCCTGCAGTTCAGACAGCGTAATACTGGTGCCGTCAATAAGCTCCCCTGTAAAATCAGGAGCTTGAACACCCTCCTTAATAGGCATGCCCGGCTTGAACTCAATCACGCCGTCCCCCTGGTCAGCTGCTGCCTCTGCATCTGCCTGGCTGCCGTCTGGGGACGGCTCCCGGCCTGCTTCACCGGCTTCTCCTCCTTCCCGGGTCTTTTCCGGCCCGGATTCATTGTTCCCTGTATCCTTCGGCTTGTCAGTTCCCGTGCCGTTTTTCTCAGTTTCTGCGCTGCTTTCCTCAGCCGCCGTGCCTTCCTTTTCAGTCCCCTGGGCCTGCTCCGTTTTCCGGTCAGCCTTATTCTGGTCTGCCGTCTGGCTGCATCCCGTTATCTGCAAGGCCAGGAAAATGGCCAGCGCCGCGCCTGCAGCACTCCTTTTCACGGCCTTTTTATTTCTGTAAAAATGTTCTCTCCTCATGTGTTATTCCTCCCTTTTCAACTATTGGAATAGACAAAGAAACCCAGAGAATGCCACTTGTGCCATTCTCTGGGTTTTACTCTAACATAATTATTATTTTCTGTCCACCCGGCTTTATGGGGTTTGTATGAAAGTTTTATTAAGCTTTCATGAAGATGCCTGCTACACCTCATCTACCACGGGAACCACTTCCCGCTCGCTGTAGTGGTGTGCTTCCTCAAGCATCATATCCTTTACCTTCATAAGCCTTGTCTGGGAGCTTCGCTCATTCTCATCCAGCTTCATGGTGATATAGCGGATGTTT
>OKFX01000560.1_pt1 | contig 10886 bp, 9 predicted proteins | sample 1633441 | NCBI WGS metagenome assembly OKFX01 (sample SAMN04436775, study PRJEB24849) | human gut metagenome | biome: human gut; feature: NICU; material: stool | host: Homo sapiens | place: USA: Saint Louis, MO | collected 2011-03-21
AGTTGGTTTGTCGCATCATCATAACAATAAATAGTATCAGTATCCGGATATTTAAGGGTCAATTGACCATTGTAAGTATCCATACTGGTTAGATATTCCCTCCAATAATTGACCATCCGATCCATATTGGCACGGTTGGCTATAATCAGTTCTTCTTTACCTACATGTGCCGGATTTTTAAAATATTTCTTTTTTTGAAAGTCGTCGCCCAAAGAAACGAATGACCACAATGAATCTTTATCTATCGGCCTATACAATGCAAAATTTTGAGTAGCAAAGAATTTTTGATTATTCAAGATATATTGATCATACACAGATGAAAACAATTGCAAAATTGTTTGAATATCAACAATCTTTCTTTTAAAGTTTCCTTCAAAATCGTATGCTAAAACACCGTTAGTATTGGCTATAATATACACTTCTTTTTTATCTTCATCGACAAGAAAAGTTGAATAAGTGGTATATTCACCCGGACCCTGGCCGATGCTACCTATTTTATTAAGAAATTTTCCTGAACGGGAAAAACGATAAATATAGAATTCGCGTCCATGATCTATCCATATATTATGATCAGTTACTTGTATTCGTCTTATTTCACCTAACATAGATTGATCTGTCATTTCCAAAGAAACAATTTCTAATTTTTCAGCAGATTCACTCAGCAAAAGTGAAGGTACAGTCGATACATCCTCAGAAAGATTAATCACAGGTACTCCTGACTTGGATATAGGCTCTTGCTTCTTATTGGAACTGCACCCCAATAGCGCAATATTTAGTAATAACAATATACATTTCATCATAACTTATCTATTCAGAGGATATATTTTTTCGTTATAGGAACCTGCTCCATAAATTACAAATATCAAATCGCTTTGATAATAAAGCCAACTAAATCTATAATTATAAAGCAAGTTCCTAAACGTTTTTGAATTTATTATTCAAACAGATATGGAATAAACGCTTATTTAAAAGTGACCATTCGCTGTACCGCCACCACCATCAGCAGGATATAAACCACTCACACCACCCAGAATGTTAGCATCGTAGTTATCCTTAAGAGTAGCACTCCCCCTGTCATGACAGATACAACAGTTGCTCCCCCCTAAAAGACGATTTAATTCTCTTTCACTAAGTTCAACTTTATTAAGCTGCCCCAGTTTGATTTCACTTAACTTTCTCATGATTAGATAAAATTAATTGTAAATACTATTATTATAAAAACTCTCAAGCCATAAAAATGGCCTTATAATGTTCTGCCATTTCCGAAAAATTGTACTTCTCCTTCAGAATACGACGTGCATTATTTTTTATTTTTCTTTGTTCTGCCGAATTACTCAATAACTTTAAGGTGCAATCCACCAAGTTCTGTACAAACTTCTTTGGATTTCTCCTGTCCCCAATAGGAGCAACGTAAGCATTCACCCCAGCTGGAAACATACGCTTCACCCCAAAACCATCGGATGCAATTATCGGAAGTCCATAGCACATCATCTCCAGACCTACATAGCAGCATTGCTCTGCATAAGAAGGTATTACCCCAATGTCAGCCATCCGATACCAATAGGATAGAAGTTCCTTGTCCAGTCTCCCGGTCAATGTCACTTTCGATACAGCCTCGCCTGCTGCTGCTAATAAATCCGGCGCATTACACAGATCTCCAATAACAACTAAACGGCAATTAGAATCATATTTCAAGACATTCTTGAAAGCCTCCAAATAAGCAAACATCCCCTTAGACTTACAGATACGCCCTACCATTACGATTAACTTTTCATCAGGATTCAAATAATATTTTTGTTTCCATTTTCGCTTCGTCATTTCTGAAAAAGACTTTCTTATCGTTCTCATACCATGAGAGATTAATGCAATCTTTTCTTTAGGAACCTGATAACATTCGTACAAGATATCATAGGTATCTTCTGACAGGCAAACCACCCGGTCAGCCATTTGACATTGTTCTGCTTCACGTCGATATAATTCTATTATCCCCTCATAACAGAAAGAAATCTTTTCTTTCGTCTTAGATATCAATTTCCTGAATAATGTAACATCACCCAGCAATGGAGTAGTCCAACTAAATTCATGTATAACACAAATTTGTTTCGACAGTGAAAAATAGTTACGTGTCATGCGCATCAACTTATCACAGGGAACATAGTTAAATAGAAAAAAAGTATTATCTGAATCAGGAATATATTGTTTCAGCAATGAACAAATCTCTTCACATTCTTCAAAGGGATTGACACAAAATGTTTTAGGGAATAGAAAATATTCTAACTCTCCACGCATACAGATACTAAATTCCTCTACATTAGTGCGAAACATAATCATGCAGATATGCGTATCTTTCCACTGCGTAACACATTGTGCAAAATCCCTCAAGAAGGTCCCCACTCCACTTCCGGATGATATAGAATAATCATCGTATATGCACACCGTCTTCATAACTCTTGCTCTAAAAGTTTAAAACAATGAAACTCTAATGATTTCCTACACTCTAAATATTGAGCTATTTGTTGTAGTTGTGAATCCATATCTTTATTAGATTTGTTTGCAAGGTATGCCCACCTTACTTCATATCCAAACATTATCAGAAAAGATGTACCGAACGTAGCCTTTTTTTATACCGAACGTCATATACCTATAGAAATAATCCTTATAAACAGAAATATATCTAAAAAACAGATATATTTGCCTCTGACAAATAATCCTTTTTAACCACACAAGCATGAAAAACACAATACCAATCTTCTTTGCAATCAATGAAGAATACATTGACCATTGCTGTACCTCTATAGTATCTATTCTTGAGAATAATAGATATTTGAATATAAGCATATACATTCTGACAGATTATATTTCGTTAGAAAGCAAAGAGCTCCTTCAGGAAATAGAAAATGTATTTACCTGTGTAACTATCCAATGGGAAATGATAGATTCAGAATCATTCAAGCAACTCAAGAAAAAAGGAGGATACATCACCGAACACACTCTTTATCGTTATGCCATCGCAGATCTTTTTCCCAATCTGGATAAAGCCCTATATCTGGATGCAGATTTAGTAATCAATGGCAGCATAGAGCCATTGTGGGAACTGGATTTGGAAGGTTATTATTGTGCAGGAGTGGATGATATCTTTATAAGACGAATCAATTATAGAAAGATACTGGAACTAGCGGAAAAGGATGTATACATCAATGCAGGCGTACTACTGTTGAATCTGAAAGACCTTAGAAAAGATAAAATACAGGAAAAGCTATTGCAACACACATCAATTTATATAAACCGGGATCGATATCAGGATCAAGATGCAATTAATTGTATATGTAAAGGCAAAATAAAGCTAATTCCCAATATCTATAATTTCACTACCAGTGAAACTTTGCATACCCCTGAAATGTTATCCGACATCATCATCATTCATTATACCGGAAGTATAAAGCCATGGCATCAAGAGTACACTTGGCAAGTATTAAAAGAGCTATATTGCAAATACAATAGCTCTATGAACAAAATCAAAAATCGACTTTTATCAAGGTGGATGGAACGAACGATTGAGCTTTTTCAATTAAGCCAAAAAACGAACGATACAGAATTAGAAGAGGAGGCAGATAAATTACTGAACAAGATAATAGACCACTGCTCTCTGGCTGTTCCTATCACTTACGAGAATGGGTTATGTGGCATTGGAACGGGAATTGAATATTTACTGCAAAAGAAACTGGTCGAAGGCAATAGTGATGAAATACTACATCAAATAGACTCCGCTATATATTCAGTCATTGAACAAAAGTCTTTGACTGACCTCGGATTAGGAAAAGGAGTTTCGGGCTTAGCTTACTATTTCTATTCACGTCTATGTACAAGAGAAAACTTCAACACTCCCACAACCTTAAAAATAAAAGAATATCTCTTCCACCTGATAAATTGGATAGCAGAGTTGCTTCCGGATACAAATAATCGGCCTGTATTATGCGAAGTTTATCTGGTTCTTAGCCTGTTACACGAACTAAACATCCCTCAAGCACCAATAGAGACATTAATGCGCAATAGCCTGTCCCAAATAACAGGCTATTAGTTCCGCAGCTACTAATACTTATATAATAATCAGAAATCTATCAGTGTCTGACCACATTCATTATTTCAGCTTCACTACAATCAACGCAGGATTCAATTCTTCTTTTAAAGGTTGAGTTCTGACAGAAATCAAATAATTGCCATCTTGGGAAATATACTCCGGGAAAAAAGTATCACCCTCCAGATAAGGAGGAAGCTTACCTGTAGGTTCACCAAAATAATCCATCTCTTTTTTTGATAATTTTAGTTCGAAAAGATCCGCCTGATGATTTGCCTTATCATAGAATGCAGTTAAGTAATATTGCTTCTTCTGATCTATGTCTACTGTAATAGCCCCTAAGACTAATCCATTAGCAGTCATACTGAACAAAGGAACGTATGGCATGTGCAAAAACAATTCTTCGTCCGGATTTTCCAAAGAGTAGCGCAATCTATCGTTAGATCTCAGCTTTCCCCAGTCGATTATATATTCAGGAGAAAGAGAGTGCTTTACCGTATCCACAGAGAAAATAGTGTCATTAAGCAACTGCTTAAAGTACAATTTATCATGTAAAGATGAAAATTGGGCTTCATGAGGGAAGAAACAAACTTTTTTTGCCTGATAGTTTTGTTGATATGGAATAGTCCCCCTCTTTTCATCCCGTCGATAGAACACAAGACGTTCTTTTTCATCTCCTCCACTCTGAGCTTTAAAACCTATAAAGTTCTTGTCCGACATTGGATAAATGGCAGAAAACATGTCCGGAAGTGCCTGATAGGATTCAATAAACTTCCCATTTAAGGAGTAAACATTAACTTTATTATTTAAGTCTGTAATCAAAACACGATTGTTTATATAAAGCAAATTCATCAACATTGTATATTCCTCCGGACCACTCCCTTTCTGAGCTATATCACAAACAAATTTTCCGGAATGAGAAAAAAGAGAGCACTTCTTACCATATCCTATAATAAAATACTGATCGGTCATTATTAACTGGCTCACATATGGAATCAGTAACGAATCATTCGTCTCTAATTGCACAACCTCTACACTTTCCGCAATATCATATACAGATTTCTCCACCGGATTCTCGATAGCATCGGCTAAGTCTATTACAGGATAAAGACTATTTTCTTTCTTACTACACGAGTAAAAGAGAAATGTACTTAAACAAAAAAATAAAAGTGATTTCATAATATCGGTAACTTTAAATGATTAATAATGATAATATATCAAAATGGGATTATCTCCAGGTTTGTTGCTTCTCAGTGTTTCATCACTATTTGCATTGATATACCCCGACTTTCGCAATTGCTCTATTTCGCCAGAATTAATACTCGATACATAAATCTTTTGAAGAGGAAACGAATACTGGAAACGGATTGGAATATCACCATTCAAATGGTTTATATATCCTCCGGAAATACCATTAGGAGGATAATTGACTCCCTGAAGAACCTTATTTTTTATATCATATCGCATAAAGCATAAAGTTGGACACGGATGTGGAGCTTTTGGATGATAACAACATAAATAGAGACTGGAGTCTGTTTCTATGGCCAAAGAGTTCCCACTGACTCCAATTCCTTGAACATGATCTATTTTATCGCGTGTATTACCATTAAACAAACGATACACCGGAAAAATAGAATCAACAGTTACCTTATACAAAGTGGTATAAGGCTGAACAATTGGGCTGCCACTTCCCCCATTATTCCAAACCAACATGCTTCCATCTGATTGATAAGTGAAACTATAATAGCTAACCTTACACAAAGCCAAAGTGTCAGACGGAACAAAATAGTTCAACTGATGTACCATTTCCCCCTTTTCTGAAAATACGGCTCCGCCAAAATAATTCTTATCAGTCAATGGCATACACCATGGTGAAAAAGCAGCCAGGAATTTTTCATTCAGTCGATGTACATATTGAGAATGATATGGCATATTATACAATTCAGCAATATTTCCTTGATAGTTACCATCATAATCATAGACTTCTGTAGTGCCCTCTGAACCGCCTTCCTGATTCAGATAAAGCAATTCCTTGAATTCATCAGCTCCAATCCATAATTTTAAAGACGAATAATCGTTGGATATAATCTTCTTTATAAGCTTTCCTTTCCTATCGTATTTAAAAACTCCCGCATCACTACCGGCCAATACGAAAATATAATCTTTAGTTACCGCCATACTGAGTATACTGGCACGAACCGGCAATTTCACAAAATTATCCAACTGGACATACGAAATGCTATCTACCAATTCCTTCACTGAGATGGAGTCCTCTCTATCTAAAACACTGGTCATCTCAACAATCGGACAATCAGATGGCACCTGAGCTAACAAATCAATCTTCTCTGAATGAAAAGAAGAGCAACCGATCAGATGCACCAATATACCCAAATACAAGGCCAATCGAACTTTATTCATACCAATTTATATTTAAAACAACAATCCAACATTCTAGATTTCGATAAACAGACAAATCTATTTTTTCAAATGAGCTATTATAAGAACCGGATTATCATCTTCTCGCACGCGCTGCATCAAGTTCAGTATTTGCGGAGCCACAGCCCGTCCGGCAGACTGTTCCTCTTCTATAAATTCTTTCAACTTATAAGGCCATACAGTGGCTAAAAGCTTTTCATTACACGCTCCCCAAGAAGGAAAGAAGGTCTTCATACCACCCAGATCATCTATAATCTGTTTCACCGCAAATGTCTCACCCGTACGTTTATTGTAAATGGCTATTAATAGAGGAGGCTTAGGCAGTTTACGCAGTTCCCAGTATGCCATATATTCATAGACAGATAAAAAAACAAAATGCTCTGTTTCAAAAACACCGGATACTATATATTTGTGATCCAGCATTTTAATCATTTTTGCATTTTCCAAGTTGCCCGATTCCCAACATTTAAAAGCATCAGACAACAATCCATCTTCATATAGATACTGGGTAGGAAACCGTAATTCTTCATCCAACTCCACCACCCAGCGAGGCATCAGGGAAGTGGGAGTAACAGTAAAAACTGTATCCGTATAAAAATTATAAAATAAGGTCGTATCTTTATAGTAGCTCGTATACTTCACACTCCCCATGGACGGAGCGATCCCTTTCCTGTTCCACGGCATCATACTGCGTTTGGCTACAAACTCGTAATCCGTATTTATGAAATAAACCGTATCCGGAAAATTATAAAACATCAGGTTTTCTCCTGCCGGAGCAAAGCAGACCTTATTGACCATACGCCCAACCGGCGCAGTGTCCATCGTTTTCTGGGCATACCAGCTTAGCTCTTTCCCCGTACACTTCCCCCGGTCATCATATTCTATTATTTTAGAGGCATTCCCATAGAAATGATTATTCAAATATACTATTTCGGCCACATGCACATAGATATCTTCACAAGCCCCTTGACCCTGGCTCCCAATACGGAACAAGAACTGCCCATTCCAATCAAAACAATAGTTTGAGTAAAATATGTATTGGGGAGAAAAGGTCAAACGCTGATAATTACCTAACATACAATTCGGATTCGTTTCCAAAGGAATATAACTGACACTATCCACCAGCTCCGAAAGCATCATTTCTTCCCGAACATTCTTTATCGCAGTTGACAAATGAATAATATTATCCCGAACAACAGGATTAGGATCCACTGTTTTTTTGTTACTACAAGCCGTGAAGCCCAATATCATAGCACCCAGTATCAATATCATTCGCATAGCTTTGTCCATCATTAAATTAGAAGTAAAAATACATAATATTTTTCACACAAGACCAAATAACAAACTCTATATTTAGCTATTTCTTTAAATGAGCAATTACAAGAATTGGGTTTTGCTCATCATCCAGTGAATCAGCAAGTGCAATAAGACGATCACTCACGGCTTCTCCTTTTGCTTTCTTCTCTTGAATATATTCTTTCAGTTCAAACGGCCAGACAGAGTACACCATCGCACCGTCACAAACCCCAAGTGATGGATAAAACATCATTCCACCATCAATATCATCTATTAAACCATCTCCTGCCACAGCTATTGTCTTTCCTGATCGTTTGTCATAGAAAGCTAAATGCGATTCTTCTTTCAGACCTCTCCATCCGGAAAAAGCCTTCAAGTTAACCCAGGACATCAGTACATAACGTTCACTTTCGTAAGCATGACTGACCCATTTCTTATCATCAATCAATTGAGCTAATTCACTATTTTCAGCTTTCGACTTTACTACGTTCTCATTCCCACTTGAAGAACGAACTATTTTAACCATTTCTTGCAAGTACAATCGATTAAGCTCATTTAAAAAACAACAATTGTCCGGTTTTAGCCCTTTCAAGTCCAAGTCCCACCGTTTTTGAAGCCCCGTATCAGTCACTGCATAAATGGCATCCGTAAAACAATTATAAAAGATAGTCGTATCTTTATAACGTGAGAATGTATATGACATTCCATTCGCGTCTCCCGGAGGATCAAGGAATAAGCTATCCGGAATAATCCGGGTATTATGTGTAACTTCTAAATCAGAGTCCATCCAAAAAATGGAATCCGGATAATTTACCAATAAATATTTTGTATCAGCTTTTAGCAGAGCAACCACATTCTTCAATCCACCAGCTACCTGCATCGCATTTCTTTCACGATAAGATATTCGAACTTCTTTTCCAGTAAATTTTCCATTACTATCAAACTCTATAATTTTATCCCCCAATGTATAGAAAACATTTCTCTGAAGATCATAAAAAACACTATATCCCCAACCATTGGTTTCCTCACCACGCCCTTGCCCTAATGCACCAATATTTGTTACAAATCGTCCTTCTTTATCAAATAAGCTTCCCGGATAAACGACCCAATATGGCTCCACATAAGAAATAAGCATCTTATTTTTTACATAACTTTTTGTTGTCTCCAAAGGAACATAAGTTATACTATCAACAAAATTTGAAAGTTTCATTGGCACAGGATACTCCATTGCATCACCAATGCGAATGGTACGATCCATAACCTTAACTTGATCTTGCTTGGCACCTCCTGAAATACAGGAGGTAAGCAGGAAAATGAATAAAAATAAAAAGATCTGCTTCATTTTCATTATTTATTTTAATGAATAATAAGGTGAGTACGAATGCCCTAACTTTTCCATTATAATTCTTCACCCTTCAAGTGACTTTGCACAAACATATCCAAATACAAAACTAATCGAACTTTATTCATACCAATTTATATTTAAAACAACAATCCAACATTCTAGATTTCGATAAACAGACAAATCTATTTTTTCAAATGAGCTATTATAAGAACCGGATTATCATCTTCTCGCACGCGCTGCATCAAGTTCAGTATTTGCGGAGCCACAGCCCGTCCGGCAGACTGTTCCTCTTCTATAAATTCTTTCAACTTATAAGGCCATACAGTGGCTAAAAGCTTTTCATTACACGCTCCCCAAGAAGGAAAGAAGGTCTTCATACCACCCAGATCATCTATAATCTGTTTCACCGCAAATGTCTCACCCGTACGTTTATTGTAAATGGCTATTAATAGAGGAGGCTTAGGCAGTTTACGCAGTTCCCAGTATGCCATATATTCATAGACAGATAAAAAAACAAAATGCTCTGTTTCAAAAACACCGGATACTATATATTTGTGATCCAGCATTTTAATCATTTTTGCATTTTCCAAGTTGCCCGATTCCCAACATTTAAAAGCATCAGACAACAATCCATCTTCATATAGATACTGGGTAGGAAACCGTAATTCTTCATCCAACTCCACCACCCAGCGAGGCATCAGGGAAGTGGGAGTAACAGTAAAAACTGTATCCGTATAAAAATTATAAAATAAGGTCGTATCTTTATAGTAGCTCGTATACTTCACACTCCCCATGGACGGAGCGATCCCTTTCCTGTTCCACGGCATCATACTGCGTTTGGCTACAAACTCGTAATCCGTATTTATGAAATAAACCGTATCCGGAAAATTATAAAACATCAGGTTTTCTCCTGCCGGAGCAAAGCAGACCTTATTGACCATACGCCCAACCGGCGCAGTGTCCATCGTTTTCTGGGCATACCAGCTTAGCTCTTTCCCCGTACACTTCCCCCGGTCATCATATTCTATTATTTTAGAGGCATTCCCATAGAAATGATTATTCAAATATACTATTTCGGCCACATGCACATAGATATCTTCACAAGCCCCTTGACCCTGGCTCCCAATACGGAACAAGAACTGCCCATTCCAATCAAAACAATAGTTTGAGTAAAATATGTATTGGGGAGAAAAGGTCAAACGCTGATAATTACCTAACATACAATTCGGATTCGTTTCCAAAGGAATATAACTGACACTATCCACCAGCTCCGAAAGCATCATTTCTTCCCGAACATTCTTTATCGCAGTTGACAAATGAATAATATTATCCCGAACAACAGGATTAGGATCCACTGTTTTTTTGTTACTACAAGCCGTGAAGCCCAATACCATAACACCCAGTATCAATATCATTCGCATAAAAAATTCCATATCCACCTATTCTTTAAATTAGCAATTACAAGAACCGGATTTTGCTCCTCATCCAGTGAATCGGTAAGCATAACCAAACGCTCACTCACAATTCCTCCCTTTTCTTTCTTCTCTTGAATATATTCCTTCAACTCAAACGGCCAAACCGAAGAAAAAAAACTTTAGATTCAAAATAATAATTCTTCTATTTTAAAGTTGCAATCATCAAAATCGGATTGCTATCCTCAGTCGCACTTTCCAAAACTCGGATTAGCTCCTTTTTCTTGGATTCATCTATTACAGTAGATGATTTTATTTGGTC
>OKFX01000572.1_pt1 | contig 10647 bp, 5 predicted proteins | sample 1633441 | NCBI WGS metagenome assembly OKFX01 (sample SAMN04436775, study PRJEB24849) | human gut metagenome | biome: human gut; feature: NICU; material: stool | host: Homo sapiens | place: USA: Saint Louis, MO | collected 2011-03-21
TGCTCAACACGGTTAAATGGGTGGGAATCTCCCTGTTTGTCCAGTTTACGGTGGGATTTGCCATGGCATTGCTTCTGAAGAAGAAATTTAAGGGTTCCAGCCTTTATCAGGGGCTGATTTTCTTTCCATGGGCTGTTTCGGGATTTATTATCGGCATCATGTGGCGCTGGATGTTCAACGGAACCTCAGGGGTTATCAATGACCTGCTCATGAGGATACATTTAATCAGCCAGCCGGTGGGATGGCTGGCCAGCAAGAACACGGCCCTTTACTCCTGTATCATAGCCAATATATGGTACGGAATTCCATTTTTTACTATTATGATTACGGCAGCCTTAAGAGGCGTGTCGGAAGACCTGTATGAAGCAGCGGATGTGGACGGCGCCAGCCCGTACCAGAAGTTTACCAACATCACGGTGCCCTGTATTCGTTCCGTGCTGCTTTTGACGGTTCTGCTGCGGGTTATCTGGATCTTCAATTTCCCGGATTTGATTTACTCCATGACCCAGGGCGGGCCTGCGGGGTCCTCCAACATCATTACGTCCTACATGATGCAGCTGGTCCAGAGTCTGGATTACGGCCTGGCGTCAGCGGTGGGCGTGCTGTGTATCCTGTTCCTCATTGTATTTGCAGCCATTTATCTGGTTGCCACCAAGTATACGGACGAGGAGGCATGATATCATGACAATGAAAACTAAGAGAAGGCTTAAAAGCCTGTTAAAATATTTGGTACTGGCATGTTTCCTTGTGCTGACCATGTTTCCCTTTGTGTGGATGCTTCTCACATCCTTAAAAGGGTCCCAGGGGGAAATCTATGCGTTTCCGGTACGGTATCTGCCCAATCCTGCGTCCGCGGTCAACTATGTGGCCATGCTGTGGAAGGGGAATTTCGGCCGGTATATGCTTAACTCCTTTTTCTCCTCGGCAGTGGCAGCCACCTGTGCGGTGTTTATTGCCATACTGGCCAGTTATGTCATAAGCAGGTTCCATTTCCGGTTTAAGAACGTACTTCTGCTGTTTTTCCTGGTCACCCAGATGATTCCCATGTTTATCATGCTGGCGCCCTTATACCAGCTTCTGGCAAAGGCGAAGATGCTCAACGACCTGCGCAGCCTGGCCATGCTCTACACGAATATGATGATTCCCTTCTCCGTGGTGACATTGTGCGGCTTTTTTGACAGCGTGCCAAAATCCCTGGAGGAGGCTGCCTGGATAGACGGATGCGGCTATTTTAAGGCATTGTTTAAGGTGGTGGTGCCGGTTATTATGCCCGGTATAGCGGCAACATTTATTTTTGCGTTTATCAACTCTTGGAATGAACTTTTTATGGCTGTCATGTTTATAGATGTGGATAAGTTCAAGACCATACCGGTGGGACTTAACGGCCTGATTCTTAAATATGATATCAAATGGGGCGAGATGGCAGCAGGAACCATCATGTCCCTGGTACCTACCATGTGTCTATTTGCCTTTGCCCAGAAATATATGATAGAAGGGCTTACAGCGGGTTCGGTTAAAGGTTAAGCGTGCTGTCCTGCATAGGAACCGGCCGGGGCCGGCGGACAGATATCAAATTTGTCCGCCGGCCCCGGCTTTTCCCGTGGTAACATAAGGACACAGATGATTTGGTCCGGGATAAGGAGGAAGAAGATGAGCATATTATTTGAACTGGAGCGGATGGAGCGTCTGGCGGAGGATCTGGACCGGCTTCGCAGGCCGGTGAGGATTCCGGTCAGCTGTTATAAGCGGATGGAAGGAAAGGAAAAAGGCAGTCCCTGGTGCAGCACCCTGGATTGGGAGGACTGTTTCATAGAAGAACCATGGGCGTGTCTGGACAGCCACAGGTGGTACAGGACAACGGTTGAGATACCGCCACATCTGGACGGGGCCCATGTGGAATTCCTGATCACCACGGGAAGGGAAGGACAGTGGGATGCCACCAATCCCCAGATGCTGTTTTATCTGAACGGAAACATTGTCCAGGGAGTAGATGTAAACCACAGGGAAATTTTAATAAGTTCCGGGGCCAAAGCAGGAGAGCGGTATGAAATTGCCATACTGGCCTACAGCGGCAGCGTGCCGGGAGACCTGATAATCCGCACGGAGCTGGTCCGGGTGGATGACGCGGTGGAAAAAGCTTACTATGATTTTCTGGTGCCGGTACAGGCAGCCAGGCCTCTTAAAAAACCGGATGAGGAAAATTACAGGCGGATTCTGGTAAAGCTGGGGCCGGCTGCCGATGCCCTGGATTTGAGGGAGCCGTATTCATCCCGGTTCTACCAATCCATAGAGGAGATGGAGAGAATCGTGGAAAAGGAATTTTACCAGAAGGTGAATGCAGCCTCGCCTGTGGTAAGCGCAATCGGCCATACCCACATTGACATTGCGTGGCTGTGGACCGTGGAACAAACCAGGGAGAAGGCTGTGCGGAGCTTTTCCACGGTACTGGAGCTGATGGACCGGTACCCGGATTACAAGTTCATGTCCAGCCAGCCCATTCTGTACCAGTTTGTAAAGGAACAGGAACCAGAACTTTATGAGCGCATCCGGGAGCGGGTCAGGGAAGGGCGATGGGAGACAGACGGCGCCATGTGGCTGGAGTCGGACTGCAACCTGCCCGCAGGGGAATCACTGGTGCGTCAAATCATAAAGGGAGAGCAGTTTTTCCAGGAAGAATTCGGCATTTCCAGCAGGTGTCTGTGGCTGCCGGATGTATTTGGCTATTCCGCCGCCATACCGCAGATACTGAAAAAGTGCGGAATTCCCTATTTCCTGACAACTAAGATTGCCTGGAACCAGTTTAACCAGCTGCCCAACGATACCTTCATGTGGAAGGGAATCGACGGCAGCAGGGTGTTTGTATTCATGCCTACTGCCTGCGACTTTGATAAGACTCTGGGGTTAAATGTGTCATTTACCGACACCAGGAACACCACCACTTACACGGGCATTGTCAATCCCAATATGACGCTGGGAACCTTCAAGCGGTTCCAGAACAGGGATCTGACAGAGGACACGTTAATGCTCTTTGGATTTGGCGACGGGGGAGGCGGACCCACAAAGGAAATGTTAGAGGAGGCAAAGCGTCTGCAGTACGGGCTTCCGGGCATTCCCAGACTGGTCCAGGAAAATGAACGGACCTTTTTTGACCGGATTCATCACGACATTGGGTCCAGACCGGACATGCCGGTATGGGATGGGGAGCTTTACTTTGAGTACCACAGGGGTACGCTGACCTCTATGGGAAAAAACAAACGCTATAACCGGAAAAGCGAGCAGATGTACGAACAGCTGGAGACTCTGGGAGTCATGGCGGAGCTTAAGGGCCTGGAATATCCTGCCGGCGTCATAAAAAGGGGGTGGGATATCATCCTGTTAAACCAGTTCCATGACATTATTCCCGGAAGCGCCATCGGGCCTGTCTATGAACAGACGGACCGGGAATATGAGGAAATACTTAAATCCGGCGCAGAGACAGCCCTTCATCTGGCAGAAGGCATGGGAAGCAGGATCTGCGGTCAGGATAAGGATACCCGCCGGGAGAAGCCGGAAGAACAAAAAACGGAAGAACAAAAGATTATTGTTTTCAATACACAGGGATATGAGCGGGAGGACACGGTAACAGTGTCCGGCGTGGCCCGGGGGGAGGCGGCATATGCCTGCGACTGCTTGGGACACAGGGCTCCGGTCCAGTATGTGGGGGAGGATACGCTTATATTCCACGCAAAGGGGATTCCTTCCTGCGGTTATGCTGTGTACAGCCTTGTGGGGGCAGAGGATAGTGTGAACCAGGGAACGTCCGGGTCTGCCAAAGAACATCCTGTGCTCGCCGCAGAACACCCCGGGCCTGACCCGGAACCATCCGGATTTGACGCAGAATGCCCGCGCCCATGGCCCGGCTTCTTTGAAAATGACTGGTACAGGGCTGTGTTTAATGATAAGATGGAGCTTGCTTCCCTGGTTGAAAAGGGGACAGGCTGCCAGCTGTTAAAAGAGGGGCGTGTGGGAAACCAGCTCCTGACCTTTGAGGACCGCCCCATGAACTGGGACAATTGGGATGTGGATATGTTTTATCAGAGAAAGCCGTACAATGCAGACCATGTGACAGCGCCGGTTTTAAAGGAGTGGGGGCCGGTGCGGACGGTGGTGTCCATCTCTCACCGGTTTGCGGGCTCCCTTGTGGAGCAGGATATCGTGTTCTACCCCAATCTGCCCAGAATCGACTTTGTGACCCGGGCAGACTGGAGAGATCATCATGTTCTGCTGAGGGTTTATTTCCCGGCCCGGATTAACGCCACCAAGGCCGCCTATGAGATACAGTTCGGCAATGTGGAGCGGGAGACCACCAGCAACCACAGCTGGGATACGGCCAAATTTGAGGTATGTGCCCATAAATGGGCGGATCTGTCGGAAAACGGCCTGGGACTCAGCCTGCTTAACGACTGTAAATACGGACACAGCATCAAGGACGGGGAAATGGGGCTGACCCTGATTAAATCAGGGACCTATCCCAATGAGAACGCGGATATAGGCTTCCATGAATTTACCTACTCCATTTATCCCCACAAGGGAAGGTGGCAGGAAGCCAGAACCGTGGAAATGGCCTATGACCTGAATTCGCCCCTGGTATCCGCCCTGGTGCCCGCCAAAGGAGCAGGAGGGTTCTGGAGCATGGTGTCCGTGGACCAGCCGGACTGTTTTGTGGAAATGATGAAAAAGGCGGAGAATGGGAACGGATATATCCTGCGTATCTATGAAAACCGCAATACAAGGACGCCTATGACGGTAAAACTTGGATTTGAAATTTCCCGGGTGGAGGAATGTGATTTGCTGGAAAGGACACTGAGGCCCATTGAGACAGATGGATACAGGTTTAAGGATTTCATAAAACCCTATGAGATTAAGACATACCGCATCTGTCCCGTCCGTGCGTAAGGTCCCGGATAATCAGGAATCGGAATGTAAGGGAGGATTCACATGGAAGAACAGAGGGCATGGTGGAAAGAATGCGTGGTGTATCAGATTTACCCCAGAAGCTTCCAGGACAGCAACGGTGACGGCATCGGCGACCTGAACGGTATCAGGAGCCGCCTGGATTACCTTAAGGATCTGGGAATTGATGTAATATGGCTCTCCCCGGTGTATCAGTCGCCGGGGGATGACAATGGTTATGATATCAGCGATTATAAGGCTGTCATGGATGTGTTCGGCACCATGGAGGACTTCGACAGGCTTCTGGCAGAGATACATGAAAAAGGGATGAAACTGGTAATGGACCTGGTTGTGAACCATACATCGGATGAACACGCCTGGTTTGTAAAGAGCCGCCGTTCTCCTGATAATCCCTACAGGGATTACTATATATGGAAGGCTCCTGTCAGCGGAGGCCCGCCCAATAACTGGGCATCCCGCTTCCGCGGGCCGGCCTGGGAATACGATGAAGGGACCGGCATGTATTACCTTCATATTTATTCCAGGAAGCAGCCTGACCTGAACTGGGAAAATCCCCGGGTACGGCAGGAAATATATGATATGATGGCCTGGTGGGGAGACAAGGGGATTGACGGTTTCAGAATGGATGTGATATCCATGCTGTCCAAGGACCAGCGCTTTCCCGACGGGGTGTTGAAAGAGGGAAATCCCTATGGCGATGGTCTGCCCTATTATGCCAATGGCCCCAGAATACATGAATTCTTACAGGAGATGAACCGGGAGGTCCTGTCCCGGTTTGACTGGATGAGCGTGGGAGAGGGCGTGGGTGTGGGAACCAGGGAGGCAGTGCAGTATGCGGGATATGAGTCCCATGAGCTGAACATGATGTTCCATTTTGAACATGTGGAACTGAATCCCGGGCCATTTGGAAAATGGAATGACAACCCGGTCTGTCTGAGAGAGCTGAAGGAAGTGCTGAACAGGTGGCAGACAGAACTGGAGGGAAAGGCCTGGAACAGCCTGTTTTGGGAGAATCACGATTATCCCAGGGCGGTATCCCGCTTTGGCAATGACAGCCCCGTGTTCTGGGAACTGTCCGCCAAAATGCTGGCAGTCTGTCTCTATATGATGAAGGGGACGCCCTATATTTACCAGGGACAGGAATTGGGAATGACCAATTTCCAGGGCAGCAGCATAGAGGACTTCCAGGATATAGAAATTCATAATGTATACCGTGAAATGGTGGGCAGCGGGCGCATTTCCCATGAGGAGATGATACGCTACATCAACCATATGGGACGGGACAATGCAAGGACGCCCATGCAGTGGGATGATACGGCCCAGGCAGGATTCACAGAGGGGACGCCCTGGCTTGGGGTAAATCCCAATTATACCTGGCTCAATGCAAGGGAGCAGGCCGGACGCGGTGATTCCGTCCTGTCCTTCTATAAGCAGCTGATAAAGTTAAGGCATACCATGGACATCCTGGTGTATGGGACTTACCGGCTGCTGCTGGAGGAAAGCGGGTCCGTTTATGCATATGAAAGAACACTGGGGGATGAGCGCCTGACGGTACTGTGCAATTTTACGGACCAGACACAGAGTTGCGGTCTTTCCTGCCGGGACCTGGGAACAGATAACGTACTTATCGGCAATTACCCGGACCAGAACGGCACGTTCCGGGGAAACGGCCCGGCCCTGCATGAAGAGGAGGATATCTGCCTCAGACCCTATGAAGCCATTGTGCTTACGCAATAATTGCTGGAGGATTCTATATGGGCATTATATACGAAGAAAAATCAAGGCAGTTCCATCTGTACAACGATAAAATCAGTTATATCATGACATGCCTTCCCAACGGTCAGCTGGGGCAGCTCTACTATGGGAAACGGCTGCGGCACAGGGAGAGCTTCGGCCATCTGCTGGAGTTTGCGCACAGGGATATGGCGCCCTGTGTCTATGAGGATGACACCACATTTTCACTGGAGCATATCAGACAGGAATATCCGGCCTTTGGAACCGGGGATATGCGGTATCCGGCTTATGGAATCAGAAGGGAAAATGGAAGCAGGGTCAGCTGTTTTGTATACAAAAGCCACACCATCCAAGGGGGAAAACCGGAATTGCCGGGCCTGCCTGCCGTTTATGTGGAGCAGGATGAGGAGGCGCAGACACTGGAGCTGTATCTGGAGGATCCTGTGGCAGGTATGGAACTGGTGCTTCTCTATACAATCTATGAAAACATGCCTGTGCTTACCCGCAGCGCCCGGTTTATCTGCCGCGGTCCGGAGCCGGTCTGCCTGGAGCGGGCCATGAGCCTGAGTCTGGACCTGCCGGATCCGCGTTACCAGATGGTTGATTTGACCGGGGCCTGGTGCAGGGAACGCTATGTGGACTGCCATGGACTTCACCGGGGAGTCCAGAGCATACACAGCATGAGGGGACACAGCAGCCACCAGTTCAATCCGTTCATCTGCCTGAAACGGCCTGATGCCGGGGAGGACAGCGGTGAGGTAATAGGCATCAGCCTTGTATACAGCGGTAATTTCCTGGCCCAGGCAGAGGTGGATACCATGGATACGGTCCGGGTGACCATGGGAATCCATCCGGAGGGATTTGACTGGCCCCTTTGTCCGGGGGAGGAATTCCAGACGCCTGAGGCAGTGATGGTATATTCAGGGGACGGCTTAAACGGCATGAGTCAGGCGTTCCACCAGCTCTACAGGACCAGGCTTGCCAGGGGGTATTGGAGGGACAGGGAAAGGCCCATCCTGATTAATAACTGGGAAGCCACATACATGGATTTTGACGAGGAAAAGATTCTCTCCATTGCAGACAAGGCAAGGGAGCTGGGCATAGAGCTGTTCGTGCTGGATGACGGGTGGTTTGGAAAGCGGGACGATGACACCACTTCCCTGGGGGACTGGTATCCCAATCTGCATAAGCTGCCCGATGGGATAACAGGGCTGGCAGGTAAAATCAGGGACATGGGAATGAAATTCGGCCTGTGGTTCGAGCCTGAGATGGTCAGCAGGGACAGCTGTCTTTACCGCGCCCACCCGGATTGGATGTTAGGGAGTACGGACCGGCCGGTGTGTACGGGGAGACACCAGTATGTGCTGGATTTTTCAAAGGACCAGGTGGTGGAATACATAGGGGACAGAATGGAGGAGATACTGGGGGACGGCGGTGTGTCTTATGTGAAGTGGGATATGAACCGTAGTATTTCCGACCTGTTTTCAGCGGGCCGGGATGCGCGGTACCAGGGAACCGTGTACCACAGGCAGATACTGGGAGTCTATAAACTGTATGAGCGGCTCACCAGGGATTTCCCCCATGTTCTGTTTGAATCCTGCGCCAGCGGCGGCGCCAGGTTTGACCCGGGCATCCTGTATTACGCTCCCCAGGGCTGGGTTTCCGATGACACAGACGGGGTGGAGCGCGTCAAAATCCAGTACGGAACCAGCCTGGTATATCCGGTCAGCTCCATGGGAAGCCATGTTTCCGCCATACCCAACCACCAGACCCAGAGGAATGTTCCCCTGGCTTCCAGGGCAGCGGCAGCCTTTTTTGGTACCTTTGGGTATGAACTGGATCTGAACCTGCTTACAGAGGAGGAGCAGTACCAGGTAAAGGAACAGATACGGTTCATGAAGGAACACAGGAAACTGATTCAGCAGGGAAGGTTCTACCGGCTTATAAGTCCCTTTGAGGGAAATGAGGCTGCCTGGATTGTGGTATCGGAAGACGAAAACAAGGCCATTGCAGCTTATTTCCGGTTCCTGCAGCCCGTAAATACCGGTTTTAAGCGGCTGGTGCTAAAGGGACTGAATCCGGGGACCATGTACCGGGTCAGCGGAATGGACTATACCTCGTACGGGGATGAACTAATGAGTGCGGGGCTGATTCTTTCGGATGGGGCCAGCGGCGTACGGACCAGTCCGGTGCCCCAGGGAGATTATCTGTCCCGGTTATTTTTGGTGGAGGCACAGCCTTGACAAAAACCTCCGGGCAGGTTATACTTAACAGGCAGTTTTCAGCAGATATCCATGCAGGCATTTGCTGATACATCTGCGTATGTACGGCCTAATATGTCATAAAGTTTCCACGCAGCCGGGGAGATAGCGGTGCCCTGTACCTGCAATCCGCTCCAGCAGGGGTGATACCTTGCCTCGGGCTGTTTGCTGCGAAGCTGCCTTGTGTAAGTGGCGTTGACGTCTGGGTCTTACGCAACGGGAATCCGTGAACCGTGTCAGGGCAGGAATGCAGCAGCACTAAGCGGAACCTCCCGTGTGCCGTGAGGCAGCCTGGATTGAGTTAACTGCATGAGTAACGTTCGTGGCAGCAGCACAAAGCAAGGTGCGTGGAATTTAAAAATGGGATATAAATCTGAGGATACGTTACTGTATCACCGGATTTATGTCCCATTTGTATTTCTGTACGGCGCGTTTCCCCGGAGCCGGCCGGCTGCCCGGATTCTGAGGCTGGCCGGTTGGCCTGCATGAGGCTGCCCGGTTGGCCGAATTTATACTTGCCCCGATAACACCTTTGCGTTATAATTACAAAATGGGTATAATAGAACCATTCCCAGGAAACATAACAGAAAGTGAAGAAACTCTATAAGGAGGAAGTGCAATATGAGAAGGATTGGGATGCTGACCAGCGGCGGAGACTGCCAGGCACTGAATGCCACTATGAGAGGTGTGGCAAAGTCCTTATATAACATGTTTGATGACGTGGAAATAATTGGATTTGAAGACGGATATAAAGGACTTATGTATGCAGACTATCAGATCATGAAATCATCAGATTTCTCAGGGATTCTCACCCAGGGCGGTACCATTCTCGGAACTTCTCGCCAGCCTTTCAAGCTCATGCGCACTCCTGATGAGAATGGACTGGATAAGGTGGAGGCCATGAAGCACACCTACAAAAAGCTGAAGCTCAGCTGCCTTGTCGTGCTGGGCGGGAACGGCAGCCAGAAAACAGCCAACATGCTAAGCGAAGAGGGACTTAACGTGGTATCCCTTCCCAAGACCATTGACAATGACCTGTGGGGAACGGATATGACATTTGGGTTCCAGAGCGCGGTGGATGTTGCCACTAATGCCATTGACTGTATCCATACCACGGCTGCGTCCCACGGGCGGGTGTTCATCGTGGAGGTCATGGGACATAAGGTGGGCTGGCTGACCCTGTATGCAGGTCTTGCAGGCGGGGCGGACATTATACTTCTTCCGGAGATACCATATGATATCAATATTGTGTGCGATGCCCTGACCAAGCGGTCCAAGGCAGGCAAGCGCTTCTCCATCCTGGCAGTGGCCGAGGGCGCCATTTCCAGGGAAGATGCCAAGATGAGCAAGAAGGAACTGAAGGAAAAGAAGAAAAGCGGAGTGGTATATCCGTCTGTGGCCTATGAAATCGGGGCCAAGATACAGGAAGTCATCGGCAGCGAGGTTAGGGTTACGGTTCCCGGCCATATGCAGCGAGGCGGTGAGCCATGCTCCTATGACCGCGTGCTGGCCACCAGGCTGGGCGCTGCGGCAGCCAGGCTGATTGCCCAGGAGCAGTATGGCTACATGGTGGCGGTGAAAAACAACGACATCACCCAGGTGCCTCTCTCCGAGGTTGCAGGAAGACTTAAGACGGTGGACCCGAATATAGGATACTTGTTTTAACCGCCATCCTGTTTACCGCATGCAACTTACTTCA
>OKFX01000584.1_pt1 | contig 10456 bp, 8 predicted proteins | sample 1633441 | NCBI WGS metagenome assembly OKFX01 (sample SAMN04436775, study PRJEB24849) | human gut metagenome | biome: human gut; feature: NICU; material: stool | host: Homo sapiens | place: USA: Saint Louis, MO | collected 2011-03-21
GATCTGCGCCTTCATTCAGTAAAAACTGATGCATGGTAATGTCGGCGGCATACGCGCGTTCATCTGCCCGCAGGATCCAGATAATCAGATCCAGTTCCGGTAGCAGCTGACGATAAAGTGTCCGGTATTCCTGATCATGCTGCGGTGTTTCACCAATGCCGGGCAGATCGACCAGCGTCATTCTGCGTTCACCGAGTTGCAGGGTAAGACGATGAGCCTGGCGGGTGCAGCCGTTCAGGGGATGCGTGGCGCAGATACGGGACTGAAAAATGGCATTACACAGGCTGCTTTTGCCGGTACCGGATTTACCCATAATGCCAATCACGGGCTCGTAATGAATAACACTGTGGAGATGTTCAAGGATTTTCTGGCGAATTTCTTCAGGAAGAAACGTCAGATATGATTTCACTTGTGCGGAGAGGGAAGAATGGCTGAATGACATACCGGTATCCTGTTGATTTCACTGAACCGGATCACACTAATCCGGTTTATCATTCAGGTAATATGGGCGTGAAAAAATCTGGAGTGACAAAGTTCGGGAGGAGTGATGGCATCACTGTCGATTAATACGCTACGCCGAATGAGCATTTGTAAAAGTCAGGCCTGGAAAGATACCCAGCGAATACTGAAGCGTAGTGGACTTGTGTACAGAGGGGAACGGTCAGAATCGTTTGATCCTGAGAAACATTTTAATCGTTATACGGTGCGTTATCTGTACCTGCTTAACATAATTGCGCTTAAGATAAGGTCGGTTAGTAAATTTTCCTGTTGGATCGAGGTGGGACAATGCCATCGTATGACTGGTAAACATTTATCTCTTAATGCCCCGCCTTTTATGCTGATTCCGCGTAGTATCCGGAGAAAAGTGGATGGATTCAGACAGTCAAAAGGTGAAGCAACCCCAAAATCGGCTCAACCGTTCACGGGCAGTTTGTATGAGGTTTTGAGCAAGGAGAGCGATTCAGCTAAGCTGGACGCATGGATTGCTGAACTGCCTCTGAACTTGCAGGAGGAGGGAAAGGAAATCTCAGTCATGGGATTTAGTCCACGGGCTGTGGCCCGACCTGTTCTTCGGTCAGCATCCCCGACGTTTGAACTGTTTTATCAGGAGTATCAATCCCTAAGATTAAAATCTGTTTTTAAATTTGAACCAAGATTTGAACAACTTTTAACAAGACTGAGCTTTAGAAAACAATCAATTCTCAGAAAACAACAATACAGGGTTAAATCGCAATTACTGGAGAGACTGGGGAATGTGTTGTTTTTCACGTCGCTTTATAACCAGGGATGTTTAGAGGAGTTTATAAATGCACTTGTGGAAAAGGAGGACATTTATCTGAAAATGTCCCCTGGGGAGGAAAAGGTGAAAGCACACCAGAAAATGGTTAACTACATTGAAGCGTTCTGCAACAAAATGACGGAAAAATACCTGATGCCCGCAGCAAGCAGACACTACAAAAAGAAGAAAATCGCTAGGAGCGAAAGTGGTGAAAGTTAATCCAGTCTACCGTACAGAATCAGTTGTTCCAGAATAGCCTGCTGTGTTGTTTTCCGCTCTCTGGTCAGTCTGTCCAGAGCGCTTTTTGCGGATGGCGATATCTTTACGTTGATTTGTACCCGTTTATCTTTTTTTCCATCGATAAACTGTTTTCTGAATGCATTGTGCATCTTGTCGAAAAATCTTTCTTTTGCAGCGAATCCTAGGTGAAATTCTTTTGGCGTCAGTAAACAGGGTGTGTCTGTGGGGAATAACATTTTTAGTAAAACTACAATGGCAATATATCTTTCGTTATCATTTACAGGATTAAACCAGGAAAGATATGTGGGTGAGATACGTGCATCAATATATTCCCATGCCCATTTCAGTTGTTCGGTATTCTTTTTAAGCCATTTGGCTTCGTTTCTCTTTTCGAGTCCCAGCCAGTTTTGATGCATTATTGAGATAATCCGATCTGCTTCCCCATAAAGGATTAACGCATTAATCCATTTCCCTATAACATTCAGTCGTGTTTCATGACTTGAAGGAATAATTGTCATGGGGTTATCCTTCATAACGATCACCCCCTTCAAGGCAGAATTGAACTCAGATTCATTATTAAGTTTAAGTTTTTCGGGAACTGTATGAGACATAATTAACCAGAACCAGAATGCTGCAATTTCATTTTTTCTGATCCATTCAGGTATGTGATTATCTGCCAGATTATTATCATTCAATAAATGCTCAGTTGTTTTATTTTTCCAGTCATATCTATTCACGTTATAACCGCCTTTATATTGTTTCATCTGATTACGCCTCAATCGTTTTCTTTTCTGGTGATTTTCACCATCACATGTCAGTTGTATATGCAAGGGAATCAATAAAAATATCACCCTGCAAGCACTTCAAAGCTGATTATGGGGATATTCTAGAACTATTCACAAAACTATTCCAGACATATCAAGAACTATTTCTTGATCTATTCATAATAAAATAAAACATGCTATCAACTACGGATCATATCCTCCTTAGGTGTGTCGTTGTACTGTTCGACTGTTCTTGTGGTCAGATTAACAATCTGAAGAGTAAAAGCGACAGTAATCTGTCTGTTATAGTGGCGATAAAAACACTGACTGCGCATCCTGTATGTGAAATCCTGTCATGTAGAGCAGTAAGCAATGACAGACATGCATGTTATATGTGAAGGGGCCGGGAGACGACATAATCAGTATGGCTGTCATTCTGGTTGTAAAACGCGATCACTTTCCGGGGGTAAAAGATGATATGGAGGTTGACAAACGGTTTGCTTCGGATTGTCTTTTCTGGGGCCTGAAGTACGGGGGCAGAAAAATAATTCCAGAGTAAATCTGCTCTGTTTTTAGGACAGAAAACTCCATGCTGGCTGTAAAAGTGAAAAATTAACACCTAGTATGTATGGAAGTCTGAAGATATTGAGAATGTCGGTATGATACTATATACACATATTTTACTAAGTATTTTTACTAAGCATTTCAGTAAGTGTTATACACGTATTTTCTACTAAGTGTTTTACCAGACATACACGTGTTTTCATAAACAGCCCTATAAGTGTTTTCATTAAGCATTGCTGTACACATTGCTTTGTCTGAAACACATCCAGTTTAGTAAATCTTTACGTTAGCTAAAATCAGTTTAAAGCTGCTGTAAAACCTTTTTGTTTAAGCAATCAATCTGCTATTCGATTTTACTGATGTTGCGTTTAACCTTTTCTGAGTTTTTGTGTTTTTAGTCGTTAACCTGAGACAAGTGTCTTTACGTAAAAACGCAAATCCGACTGAGATAACCTGGTGTGATTTACGGTGTGCTTGCGACGATTTTGTTAAATGGTTCTATGGATGATTTTGTGACGATGAGATTGATGAGATGATTAACTGGCCCTGGTGTTTTTTCTCAGTGCAAGGTGATTATCTTTATCATAAGGCTCTTTTCAGAAAAAGCGTGATGATTGGTTCTGGTGTTTTGATTCAGATGAGATTTACGTTATCGATGGTTAATCGTTTTTATGGTGTGTTGAAAAGTAACGTTTTCAGGATAAGAAAATCGATTCTGATATTGGTGAACTTTGTTCTTGTGGCAGAGTTATCTGTAAACAGGTTTTAAGTGCGCTATTCGGCTCTGTGATTGAGTTGTGTGGTTAAGCTGTAGGTTTTGGTGTTGTTGTTGATTTGCATTGCCAGGAAGCGTTCTGGTTGCGTTTCTGGTGTTTTGTTCGAATGTTCTGTGGATCCTTTTCCCTTCAGGCTTTTCTCGTCGTCCATGTCGTTTTTAAATCCATTCATGCTGTTGTTGCGTGTTTTGCTGCTGTGTGCAGGATTATCTTTTCGTTCCGGGATGGTTTGTTCCGTTTCAATCACTCTTAATCAGAGAGTTGTAGCATTGCTCAATGCCGGATGCCGTAAAGTTTTACCGCGTTGATGAATGATGTGAAGTCAATCCAAATCAACGGAGATCTCTCATCATGAATCAACCAATACACAATGCTTACTGGTTATCCCGTTTTGACATCCTTCTCGACAGTGCCCTGGCGCAGCACCGTGCCGTCTCGTTAATCCGAGTGGATTTACGTTTCCCTGAGTATATGCCTGTCACCATCATGGATCCCGATCCGGATTCAGCGGTGATTTCTCGTTTTTTTGCATCCCTGAAAGCCAAAATTCAGGCTTACCAGCGGAAAAAAAGATGTGCCAATCAGCGTGTGCATGCAACCAGCCTGCGTTATTTCTGGTGCCGGGAGTTCGGCAAGATGTATGGCAGGAAACATTATCACGTGATATTACTGCTCAACAAAGATACCTGGTGCTCGATCGGGGATTTCAGCGAACCGTCTTCGCTGGCGACGATGATCCAGGAGGCATGGTGCAGCGCCCTGCATCTTGAGCCCTGGCAAGGCGATGGCCTGGTCCATTTTTCCAGGTGGACGCCTTCCCGTAAACCAGCATCGTCTGATGCTCGCCCTTCTTCCGATGACACGCCTTTGTCGGGTGGATGTTCTGATACCTGGAAGGCTTCAGACAAAAAGCCGGGTGAAGCCGCTGTTCTCTGGATCAAGCGTGGTGATGTGGGAGCGCTGCAGAAAGCCCGGAACAGAGCCAGTTATCTCGTAAAATATGAAACGAAGTTGCATAACGGTTCCGGGCAACGTAATTATGGTTGCAGTCGTGGGCCGGGACGTCTACTGGATGGCAGGAGAAGCCTGTAAAACGGCATCCGGAGCCTGAGCTTATGCCACAGTAAGGGCGTCAGCCAACGCCCTTAGCTCGTTTTCTGAAAAAGTCGTCCTGAAGTCATGTATCTGCTTCCATTCTCATGTTCATATTTCACCTTACGCTTTCACTATCTGTTATTGGAAGTACCGATTTATTTTGGTGCTGCTCACTTACGGTCATTCACGGAAGAGGATGGTGGTGAACCGTACGATCCTGGCTGCTGGCGAGGGAAGGTTCAGGACTGGGATGGAGCAGGTTTAGTGGTGGAAGATGAGTCGGAATTTCTGACTGGTCAGTGAGGTGATGATCTGGTGTAACTCAATCTGCTAGGGTAAACTCTCCTTGCTTTTGCGCACAAGCAGTGGGCCCTGGTTCGCTTATGTCCTGCATCTACAAGCGAATGACTGACCGGAGACTCCCATATCTGGTCAGTCGCCCATTTTTATTTTCTACCAAATCAGACAAGCATACCGTAATAAATAACGCCAGTCCCCTGTCGCTCTCGTGTGCTCTACTGGAATGTTGTTGATGGAGATATCCAGATGAAAGAGCTTACATCTTCGACAGGACTATAACTTATGTAGTAAAGAGTTCCCCGGAGAAAGGGGCTGTTCTGCTGTTCTCATCAAGTCTGGCATGTTCAGGAAATTATTCGAAAATATTAACTGAATGAGCGAAATGTGATTTACCTTCTTTTCTGTTCATTGTAAATTTCCTCTTTGCTAACGCAAAGCATTATCATTACGCCTTTGGCAAAGGGAAATTTATGAAGAACAAATATATCATTGCTCCGGGCATTGCCGTGATGTGTTCTGCAGTTATATCATCAGGTTATGCCAGTTCTGATAAAAAAGAAGATACGCTTGTTGTTACTGCCTCCGGGTTCACTCAGCAGCTCAGAAATGCCCCGGCCAGTGTCTCAGTCATTACTTCAGAACAACTGCAAAAAAAACCGGTTTCAGATCTGGTCGATGCAGTAAAAGATGTTGAAGGGATTAGTATCACTGGTGGGAATGAAAAACCGGATATCAGTATACGTGGTCTAAGTGGCGATTACACGCTGATTCTGGTCGATGGACGACGTCAGAGCGGTCGGGAATCCAGACCAAACGGCAGCGGCGGTTTTGAAGCCGGATTTATCCCTCCTGTGGAAGCAATTGAACGCATTGAAGTGATCCGTGGCCCTATGTCTTCCCTGTATGGTTCTGATGCCATCGGAGGGGTCATTAATATCATAACCAAACCAGTTAATAACCAAACATGGGATGGCGTACTTGGACTTGGGGGGATTATTCAGGAACATGGGAAATTTGGTAACTCAACCACAAATGACTTCTATCTGTCAGGCCCATTGATTAAGGATAAACTTGGTCTTCAGCTATATGGAGGAATGAACTATCGCAAGGAAGATAGTATCTCTCAGGGAACACCGGCAAAAGATAATAAGAATATAACGGCAACGCTCCAGTTTACTCCGACTGAAAGCCAGAAGTTTGTTTTTGAATATGGAAAAAATAACCAGGTGCATACATTAACACCTGGTGAGTCTCTCGATGCCTGGACTATGCGGGGAAATCTTAAACAACCAAACAGTAAAAGAGAAACGCATAATTCACGTAGTCACTGGGTAGCAGCATGGAATGCCCAGGGCGAAATACTGCATCCTGAAATTGCTGTTTATCAGGAGAAAGTTATTCGTGAGGTTAAATCAGGTAAAAAAGATAAATATAATCATTGGGATCTTAATTACGAGTCAAGAAAACCGGAAATAACCAACACAATCATAGATGCAAAAGTGACGGCATTTCTGCCGGAAAATGTACTGACCATCGGAGGTCAATTTCAGCATGCAGAGCTCCGTGATGACTCAGCCACGGGTAAAAAAACGACAGAAACACAGTCTGTTTCAATTAAACAGAAAGCTGTTTTTATAGAAAATGAATATGCAGCAACGGATTCTCTCGCCCTGACTGGAGGACTGCGTCTCGATAATCATGAAATCTATGGCAGTTACTGGAATCCAAGATTGTACGCTGTTTATAACCTGACCGATAATCTCACACTCAAAGGGGGGATCGCAAAAGCATTTCGGGCTCCTTCAATTCGTGAGGTGAGTCCTGGATTTGGAACACTGACGCAGGGTGGTGCCTCTATTATGTATGGAAACAGGGACCTGAAACCGGAGACCAGTGTAACCGAAGAGATCGGTATTATTTATAGTAATGATAGTGGTTTTTCGGCGAGCGCGACGCTGTTTAATACTGATTTTAAAAATAAGTTGACCAGTTACGATATAGGTACAAAAGATCCAGTCACCGGGTTAAACACTTTTATTTATGATAATGTAGGTGAGGCAAATATCAGAGGGGTGGAGCTTGCAACTCAGATTCCTGTGTATGATAAATGGCATGTATCTGCAAACTATACATTTACTGACTCTCGTCGAAAAAGTGATGACGAAAGTCTCAATGGCAAGTCGCTGAAAGGGGAACCTCTGGAAAGAACTCCCAGACATGCAGCCAATGCAAAACTGGAATGGGATTACACTCAGGATATTACATTTTATTCATCTCTGAATTATACGGGAAAACAAATCTGGGCAGCACAAAGAAATGGTGCTAAGGTTCCCCGCGTTCGTAATGGATTCACATCTATGGATATTGGTCTAAATTACCAGATTCTGCCAGACACGCTGATTAATTTTGCCGTTCTTAACGTCACAGACAGAAAGAGCGAGGATATCGATACCATTGATGGTAACTGGCAGGTCGATGAAGGACGCCGTTATTGGGCTAATGTAAGAGTATCCTTCTGAGAGTATATAAAGACAACCTGAGGCCGTGAGCCTCAGGTACCAGTGTAGTAATCAGTAATGTCAGTTTCCAGGTTGTAATGCTTTTAATCTTGATTAAAATAATCTTAATAATTTAAACTTGTTAAATATCGATGATTTTAATTTGAGAGCGTTCAGAATTCTGTGTCACGTTAAAAATTCTACAGCGTCATCACATTATTCAGCCGCCCTTCAAAATAAATGGCTAACTGCGACAATGTCAAATTCCAGCTTTGGATGGGCATTGTCCATTTCTCCTGTGCGTTCATCAGTCCCAGATAAAGTAGCTTCAACAGGCTGTTTTCATTCGGGAAAGCACCTTTAGGTTTTGGTCAGTTTCCTGAACTGGCGGTGGACTGATTCTATCGCGTTGGTTGTGTAGATCACCTTGCGGATATTCGCCGGATAGCGGAAGTACGCTGACAGATTTTCCCTCTTGCGGCGCCAGGACTGGAGCACCACCGGATATTGCTGCCCCCGTTTCGCTTCCAGCTCATCCAGCGCCGTTTCCGCTGCTTCTTTTGACACCGCACGATACACTGGCTTCAGGTCGGCCATGAACGCTTTATGGTGTTTTGACGCCACATATTTAATCGAGTTACGTATCTGGTGAATGACGCACAACTGTACCTCTGTCTGCGGATAAATGCTGTTTATCGCTTCAGGGAAGCCGGTCAGCCCATCCACGCAGGCAATCAGAATGTCTTCAACGCCACGGTTTTGCAGATCACTTAATACTGACAGCCAGAAGTTAGCGCCTTCGCTTTCCGACAAATACAGGCCCAGGACTTCTTTTTTGCCTTCCAGATTCAGCGCCAGTACGGTATAAACTGCCTTGCTCTGATAACACCCATCTTCGCGGATTTTATAGTGAATGGCGTCCAGCCAGACGAAGGGATAAACCTTTTCCAGCGGGCGCTGCTGCCACTGTTTTAACTCAGGAATGACTTTATCGGTAACCGCACTGATGGTAGTCGTGGAAACACTGAAGGCATATAAATCTTCGATCTCCCGGCTGATATCCTGGTAGCTCATCCCCAGCGCGAACAGGCGAATGATCTTGCGCTCGAGCTCATCAGACAACGTGGTCTGGTGCTTCTTCACCAGTTGGGGTTCAAAATAACCATTACGATCACGTGGAGTTGCCAGCTCAAAGCTGCCAGTCGGGGCTTTAATGGTCTTTTTTCCGGAACCATTTTTACGATTGACTTCAACATCCTGAGCCAGATGGGAGTCGAGTTCAGCGGCCAGAGCGGTTTCTGTTAACTGTTTGATTAATGGCGTTAGGATACCATCCTTGCCGGTTAATGCTTGGCCGGATTGAACCGCCCCGGGAATCCTGGAGACTAAATTCCCTGAGAAAGAGGTAAACAGGATGACTAAAAATACACGTTTTTCCCCCGAAGTCCGTCAACGGGCAGTTCGTATGGTTCTGGAAAGTCAGGACGAATATGACTCACAATGGGCGGCAATTTGTTCCATAGCTCCAAAGATTGGCTGTACGCCAGAGACTCTGCGTGTCTGGGTTCGCCAGCATGAGCGGGATACCGGGGGCGGTGATGGAGGGCTCACCACCGCTGAACGTCAGCGTCTGAAAGAGCTGGAACGTGAAAATCGTGAACTGCGCCGCAGTAACGATATCCTTCGCCAGGCTTCCGCTTATTTTGCGAAGGCGGAGTTCGACCGCCTCTGGAAAAAATAATGCCACTGCTGGATAAGCTGCGTGAGCAGTACGGGGTCGGACCGGTATGCAGTGAACTGCATATTGCCCCGTCAACGTATTACCACTGTCAGCAGCAGCGGCATCATCCTGATAAACGCAGTGCCCGTGCGCAGCGCGATGACTGGCTGAAGAGAGAGATACAGCGCGTATACGATGAAAATCATCAGGTGTACGGTGTGCGTAAAGTCTGGCGTCAGTTGTTACGGGAAGGAATCAGGGTGGCCAGATGTACAGTGGCGCGCCTCATGGCGGTTATGGGACTTGCCGGTGTTCTCCGGGGTAAAAAGGTCCGCACTACCGTCAGCCGGAAAACCGTTGCCACAGGTGACCGCGTAAACCGTCAGTTCGTGGCAGAACGTCCTGACCAGCTGTGGGTGGCTGATTTTACTTACGTCAGCACATGGCAGGGCTTCGTCTATGTGGCGTTCATCATTGATGTGTTTGCCGGATACATCGTGGGGTGGCGGGTCTCATCGTCCATGGAAACGACATTCGTGCTGGATGCACTGGAGCAGGCGTTATGGGCCCGTCGACCGTCCGGCACGGTCCATCACAGTGATAAAGGTTCTCAGTATGTATCGCTGGCCTACACACAGCGGCTTAAGGAAGCCGGATTACTGGCATCAACAGGAAGTACAGGCGACTCGTATGACAACGCGATGGCGGAGAGCATCAATGGTCTTTACAAAGCGGAGGTAATACACCGTAAGAGCTGGAAAAACCGTGCAGAAGTGGAACTGGCCACACTCACGTGGGTGGACTGGTATAACAATCGACGATTGCTGGAAAGGCTGGGCCATACTCCTCCGGCAGAAGCAGAAAAAGCTTATTATGCTTCCATCGGAAACAATGATCTGGCAGCCTGAGTTCACAGATAAAACACTCTCCAGGAAACCCGGGGAGGTTCAGTAATATCTGATCGTAACGGACGGACGCTGGAATTAACCGATGACCGCAGCACAGAGAGTAGGGGATGCGGACGGTCAAAGATCGTGGAGTTGGATTTTATAAATCTGTCTCCAGTAGTAGATGAACTGAATACAAAGTTGCCAGAGAGTGGTCTGTCAGGCAGGGAATCAGAAACCGGATATTATTGACTGGTACATTGTGTCGGGCTGTGTACGTTCTCCCCGGACAGACAGTCTCAGTTCGTAGAATCTATAAATTACTGCTACTGA
>OKFX01000596.1_pt1 | contig 10263 bp, 9 predicted proteins | sample 1633441 | NCBI WGS metagenome assembly OKFX01 (sample SAMN04436775, study PRJEB24849) | human gut metagenome | biome: human gut; feature: NICU; material: stool | host: Homo sapiens | place: USA: Saint Louis, MO | collected 2011-03-21
AGGGATATGATGGCTCCCTCCGGGAAATTCTGTATGGCAATACCCACAGACAAAGCCAGGGCGCCTGCCATGGTGATTGTCCCGTTCTGGGACAGAAGTCCCGCAAACGCAACGCCCACTGCCATTCCCTCCGGTATATTGTGGAGGGTCACTGCCAGCACCAGCATGGTACTCTTCTTCCAGTCGCTCTTTGGACCTTCCGGCTGCTCTGTATCAATATGCAGATGAGGTATAATCTCATCCAACAGGAGCAGGAAACCAATTCCCAAAAGAAAGCCCACGGAAGCAGGAATGAAAGCCAGCTTGCCCATATGTCCGCTCATGTCCATGGACGGAATCAAAAGGGACCAGACAGAAGCCGCCACCATTACCCCTGACGCAAATCCCAGAAATGCCTTCTGGACACTGGGTTTTAATGCGTTTTTCAGAAAAAACACGCAGGCTGCTCCTGCCGTGGTCCCGATAAAGGGAATCATGATCCCCGCAAATATACTGCTCATCTCAATCCACCTCTGTCATTTCCTGAGCCCCAATCCTCCCTTCTACAGGAATCCTTTGAGCTTCAGATAGTCTTTTATCAGTTGAATCATCTGGTCGTAATCAATCCGGCTGGCATTGATGGGAAGGTCATAATTTTCCATATCCATCCACTCCCTGCCGGTAAAATAGCGGTGATACTCCGTTCTCTCCTTGTCAATCCGTCTCATTCTGCGGAGCGCTTCCGCCTCATCCACCTTATCCACATCCATAACTCTGCGGATTCTGGTGACCGTATCTGCATACACAAAGATGCGCACCAGATTATCCATCTGGTCCTGGAGCACATAATTGCCGCAGCGGCCTACAATAATACATGTCTCGGAGGCTGCCAGCCTGCGGATGACCGATGACTGGAACCGGAACAGGTTCTCCGGCGAGGTAATGTTGGGGCCGTCCTTATCCGGTTCCGTCAGCTCCGGCTTCATGCTGGTCACAATACGGTATAGCATGTTATTTCCAGCCCTTTCATCAGCCAGCCTGAAGTACTGTTCCCCTATGGCGCTGGTCTCAGATGTCATCTTAAGTATCTCTTCATCATAAAAATGAATGCCAAGCTCCTCAGCCAGGCGTTTGCCTGTCAGGCGGCCGCCGCTTCCGTACTGGCGTTCAATGGTAATTACAAAATGTTTGTCATTCATATTGAGTATCCCCCTTATTTCTAATCTACAGCCCTGCCCGTGACAGGGCCGTGGTCTCTTTCATGTCTATACAATGTCTATATGGCACATTCCCATAGCGCTGAGGGCATTGTGATGGCTCTGGGGAGTCACGCCCGCACAGCAGGACCCGTCCACCTGTATGGATGTGTCAGGAACTGCTGCCTTAATCAGCATGGCGTTGGATATGACACAGATATCCGTGCACAGGCCGGCCAGCTCCACAAAGTCATACTGTCCCCTGGCTGCGTAGTCAGCCAGCTCCCTGCTTCCAAAGGTATGCTTCTCAAAACGGGTTCCCGGAACTCCCCTGAGCTCCGGTACCAGTTCCCACCCCGGCGTTCCCTTGACACAGTGGACCACCGGAAGTTTCTTCCCTTCCATCGTATCCATATAATCAGCAAAATGGGTGTCCAGGGTAAACACCACCTCATCCCCGGCATCCTGGTACGCCTTAACCTTATCCAGCACATTAGGGACAATGGCCCGGGCCTCAGGGCTGCCCAAAGCTCCATCCACAAAATCCTTCTGCATATCCACCACTACAAGTAACCGGCTCATGGAACTTTCCTCCTTGTTGTGAACATTTTTTATTTGTGAACACGTTTATTCCGGTTCCAAAGTGTTCCTTTCCATACCTACAGTCTACCACATTTCATCAATCAATAAAAGTTCTTTTATACTTTTGTGTGACATTGCGTGACTTTATATGAATTTTTAAAACACTCTTGACAAATCCACTTTATTGTATTAAGATACGGATTAATAAATTAAACCGTAGAGAAAGAGGAGTAAGCTATCAAAGCTTTAACACAGAGAGCCGCAGGCGGTGGGATTGCGGTATGGGGCTGGCAGCTGAATGGACTTTTGAGGGCGGTCTTGAAGGATTGTTTTATCTGTAGGGACCGACGGATTCCGCAACCGTTATACATGCGGCGCATATGTTGGTATGTGTAAAGTGGACTTTTTAGTCAATTTGAGTGGCACCGCGGATTTCATTCGTCTCAATCGTAGCATAAGCTATGGTTGGGACTTTTTTTATTCCGGCTTTGTCCAAAGGGCAGCCCTGTCATGAAGTCCCTTATCCAACGGCATTTTTTATCATCTAAATATAGTTCAAAAACAGGAGGAAACAAAATTATGAAAAAAACAATCGCAATGCTTTTAACTGTAGCTTTAAGCGCATCCCTCTTATCAGGCTGCGTATCCACTTCCCAGGGCACTTCAGCGGCCCAGTCCGCTGAAACCTCCGCCGAAAACGGGTCTGAAAACGGGTCTGTCCAGAACGCTGAGAGCTCAGCCTCCGGCGTGTCGGCCGCTGATACATCATCCGCTGACAAGACCGGTGAGTCCAAGGCAGAATCATCCAGCGATTCCTACACCATCGGCGTGGGACAGTTTGCGGAACACGGCTCCCTGGACAACTGCCGCGAAGGCTTCATGGCCGGCCTGGCAGAGGAAGGCATCGAGGAAGGCGTGAACCTGACCGTGCTCTATGATAATTCCCAGGCCGACGGCGGCACGGCCAGCCAGATTGCAACCAATTTCGCAGGCAAGGGCGTGGACCTGATGTGCGGCATCGCAACTCCCATGGCACAGGCAGAGTACGGTGTGGCTAAGAAGTCAGACATTCCTGTCATTTTCACTGCTGTAACCGACCCCGTAGCCGCAGAGCTGGCCAATGCGGACGGCACTCCGGTAGGCGAGATTACAGGCACCAGCGATAAACTCCCTGTGGAAGCCCAGCTTAAGATGATCCGCCAGATTCTTCCGGAAGCAAAAAACATCGGCATCATGTACACCACCAGCGAGGTGAATTCTGAATCCGCCATTGCAGAGTACAAGGAGCTGGCTCCCCAGTATGGTTTTGAAATCGTGGACACAGGCATCTCCTCTTCCGCTGATATTGCCCTGGCTGCCGACACCCTTATAAACAAGGTGGACTGCATCACCAACCTGACCGACAACACGGTAGTTGCCTCCCTTCCCGTTATCCTGGATAAGGCTGCTGCCAAGAATATCCCTGTATTCGGCAGCGAAATTGAGCAGGTGAAAATCGGATGCCTGGCTGCCATGGGACTGGACTACATCGAACTGGGCAAGCAGACAGGAAAGATGGCTGCACAGGTACTGCGCGGCGAGAAAAAAGCCAGTGAAATGAATTACGAAACCATCAAGGAAGCCGCCTTCTACGGCAACACACAGGTGGCCGGGAATCTGGGCATCACACTGCCGGAGGATTTGACTGGAAATGCAGCTGAGCTGTTCACTGAGATTGCCCAGTAAAGCTCTATCATTATTATCTGGAGGAACATCATGACAACGATTATTTTAGGTATCTTTGAAGAAGGCCTGGTGTACGCCATCATGGCCCTGGGCGTATACATCACATACCGGATTCTGGATTTTCCGGATCTGTCTGTGGACGGAACCTTCCCTTTGGGAGCTGCTTTTACCGCTACCGGCATAGCCGGAGGTTTCATCCATCCGGCTGCGGCCCTTCCCCTCTCCTTTCTCTTGGGAGCCATGGCGGGCTGCGTCACCGGACTTATCCATGTCAAGTTAAAGGTACGGGACCTGCTGTCGGGAATCATTGTCATGACCGCCCTCTACTCCATCAACTTAAGGGTTGCAGGAAAGTCCAACCTGCCTATCTTCAGCAAGGACACGATTTTCAGCAACCCATGGCTGGAACGCACCATTCCCCAGGCCTTAAGGCCCTATACAGTAACCATCATCCTTCTGGTTATCGTCCTTATCTGCAAGCTGCTCCTGGACGCTTACCTGAAAACCCGTTCCGGCTATCTTCTCAGGGCCGTGGGTGACAATGATGTGCTGGTGACCTCCCTGGCCAAGGATAAGGGCATGGTGAAAATCATCGGCCTGGCCATTGCCAACGGATTTGCAGCCCTGGCCGGCAGCGTGTACTGTCAGCAGAAGGGATTCTTTGAGATTTCCACCGGGACAGGAACCATTGTCATCGGTCTGGCCAATGTCATCATAGGCACCCAGCTGTTCAAACGGTTCGGCTTCGTCAAGTCCACCACGGCTGTTATCATCGGCTCCATCCTCTACAAGGCCTGTGTATCCCTGGCCCTGCTTCTGGGGGACTTGACGCTTACCTTTGGAAACATTACTGTCTCCTTCCCGGTGACAGCCTCTGACTTAAAGCTGATTACATCCATTTTGTTCCTTATTATCCTGGTGGCAAGCTCCTCCAGGGGAAAGAAGGTGAAAAGCCATGCTTGAACTGAAGCACATCAATAAATACTACAATGCCGGTACAGTCAATGAAATGTGCCTGTTCGAGGACTTCAGCCTGACCATAAAGGACCATCAGTTTGTGTCCGTGGTGGGAAGCAACGGCTCCGGCAAAACCTCCCTCTTAAACATCATCTGCGGCAGCATTCCTCTGGATGAGGGACGAATCATAATCAGCGGAAAGGACATCACCCGGATTCCTGAATACAAGCGCCAGCGCCGCATTGGGCGGGTTTATCAGAATCCGGCCATGGGCACATGTCCGACCATGACCATACTGGAAAACATGTCCCTGGCAGACAATAAGGGAAAGGCCTTTAACCTCAGGCCGGGAACCAACCGGCTGAGACTGGAGTATTACCGCGAATCCCTCCGCTCCCTGGGGCTGGGACTGGAGGATAAGATGGATGTGAAGGTGGGAGTCCTTTCCGGCGGCCAGCGCCAGGCCATGGCCCTTCTCATGTCCACCATGACTCCCATTGAATTCCTGATTTTAGATGAACACACAGCTGCCCTGGACCCCAAGACTGCCGAGACCATCATGGAGCTGACCGGAAAGATTGTAAAGGAAAAAAATCTGACCACTATCATGGTTACCCACAATCTGCGCTATGCGGTAGAATATGGGGACCGTCTCCTGATGATGCACCAGGGCCGCGCCGTGGTAGACAAAGAGGCGGGGGAAAAGCAGGCGCTCTGCATTGACGACATTCTGGAAAAATTCAATGAAATCAGCATTGAATGCGGCAATTAAATTAAAAAGCAGACTGAAAGAGGACCCCAAACCGCAGGACAGCGGTTTCCGGGTCCTCTTCTGTTTTCTTTTATTCCTGCTCCTTAAAATACTTTTTCCGGTACCGTATGGACCGCTTCAGCGCCTGGACCATATCAGCCATAATCCGAATCTCCACCTCGTCGCAGTCATCCACAGCCTCCATAACCGCATTTTTAAAAATGTGCTTTCCATATCGTATGTTATCACAAAGCAGCACATCCGGAGTAATCTCCAGGGCATTGGCTATGGCAATCAGGGATTTAAGGCTCACCTGGGTACTTCCTGTTTCCACATTGGAAATATGGGGATTGGATAATCCCGTAAGCTCCGCCAGTTTTTCCTGGGTCATTTCTCTTTGTATCTTGATTCGTTTTCCTATTGCCTTATAGTCCAGTTCCATATTGTATATACAACTTCCTCTGCTTATTATTTACTTGACTATTGTAATCTTTGTATTAGTATATTATAATAAACTGGTCATTTTATACTTTGTAATGCAATACTAAAAACTCCTTTTATTTACAGCTAATAGGGAGGAAGTACAGCCGTTCGGTAATAGGTATTAAGTAATCAAAAAGAGTGTTGAAATATTGTAATTCACTTTTTCTCTGCCTTTTATGGACGTCTTTCATACAGGGGGGTTATTCATATGGTTGAAACCAAGAAAACATTGCGCCGGGAAGCCGTTACAGGGGGTATCTTTGAATGCAGATATGATAAATCCCTGACCCTGACGCAGGCAGACAACAGTCTGTTCCGGCTGCTGGGCATGAACGCAGGCAGTCTTAAGTCAGGTACTCCCATCTCCTTTCTGGACCGGATATGCGCGGAAGACCGCCCGATTTTCCTGGAAAAAATACGGTACCAGCTGTCCCGCAGCCGTGTATTCATGTCTGAGCTGCACATTGTGACCAGTGAAGGACAGCTGCGGTGGATTCATGTATGCGGGGAGCTCCTTAACGCGGAACAGGAAATTCCCTGCCTCCACTGTATCTTCCATGATGTGACAGATGCCAGGGACAGACAGGAACGGCTTGCCATAGAAAGCCAGATCTACGACATCATATTATCCCAGACCCAGGATATCATATTTGAATTGGACTGTCTTACCCGGGATATCTACTATTCTCCCACCTTTGAGAAGAAATTCGGTTACCAGATTCCAGTCAAGGGATTCCCTGACTCTATGTTTGCCACTGACATCATCCATGAGAAGGACAAGATACTTCTTCGACGCTGTTTTCAGTCCATCCTGGCAGGCCAGAACCAGATGCAGTGCGAATACCGTTTAAAGCACAGGAACGGCCGTTATCTCTGGGTCAGCGTGAATGCCACGGCCATCCGGGATTTAAGGGGCCGGCTCCTCAAAATCGTTGGCATCATCTCGGATATCAATGAGCAGAAGGAGGAGATACTCCGGGCAAAAAAGGACGCCCTGCTGGATCCCCTTACCAGCCTTCTAAACCGCAGGGAATGCATCCGGCGGATCGAAGCCTACACAAGGACCGAGGAAGAGATGGGAGCGCTGATTCTGATTGACATAGATAATTTCAAGTCCATCAATGATACAAACGGCCATCTTTTCGGTGACAAGGTCCTGGTGGACCTGGCCGCGGCCCTCCGTTTGGCCTTCCGCAGAAATGATATCACAGCGCGGATTGGAGGCGATGAATTCATTGCATTCATGCCTCACATACATGTCCGCGGGGATGTGGTGCCCAAGCTTGAAACCATTCTCTATTCCCTGTCCCGGTGCGCAGAGACGGACGGGAAGGCAGATGCTGCACCGGAGTCAGACAGCGCGGTTACCTTCAGCATCGGGGTCAGCTTTTATCCTGACCATGGAAGGGATTTTTCCTCCCTCTATGAAAAGGCTGACGCAGCCATGTACCACGCCAAACGAAGAGGTAAAAACCAATATTACATATATAAGGAAGATGCACCGGAGGCATAAGATTCCTGACCTGCCGGGAATAAAGTTGATGGGCGCACCCTAAAAGGGCTGATATCCGGCTTAGTTCATGCCGGATATCAGCCCTTCTCCTGTCCTGCAAAATCCCTTGTCAGGATTCCGATTATTCTGCAAATAACATAATCTTGGAAGCTGTGTTCTCATCATCTGACCAGACCACACATTTCTTTCCCTGTGTCAGGTCATCCAGAGTCACGATGTTTCTGGTGAGATACGGGAAGATGTTGCAGTCCTCTGCCAGTGTGAACTCGGTTCCGTCCGCAGCTGTCAGCACGGATTTGGATGTGCCTGCATCCGTAACCATGGACTTGACCTCCACATAATCAGGCGCCTTGGCGTCTGCCGGAAGGTTGGTGAAAATCATGACCGCATTGGTCATAGGCGGAAGGCTCATGGTCATGGCCGGCCCTATGTAGGCGTAAATGGTATCCCCGTCTTTCACATCCTCCAGAGCTACCGGGAGACCTGTCATGGCGTCCAGGATATAAGTCATATCGTCAGCCACATTCAGGATGATTTCACCGCTGGTGCTCATGCCCGACTGATTGTCAATGGAAAGCCTGCCGTCCTCCATCTTTGTCACAGGCCCGTAAATCCGGACGGACTGTGGAACCTCGGGCTGGCTCTCTTCCATGCTCTCAATGGCTCCGGTCACCGACTCCACTACGGTGGTGTCACTCACGGTGGTCTCTTCTGTATTCTCTTCTGCTGTCACGGAGCTGCCGGACATTGTCTCGGCGTTGGCACCGGCTGAGCACCCTGCTGCTCCCAGGGCAATGGCTGCACAGATTCCTACTGCATATAAATGATATTTTCTCAATATAATCTTCTCCTTTTCATCTGCCTCCCGGGAAGCCGTGGGCCTGCCGGAGGCACTTGTTATGTCTGTATGAGAAGTATATATCATTTACTGTCCATATCCAATAAAGTATTTCTTAAGAATTCTGAATTTAGAATGAACCTTACGACAAATGTTACAAAATGTTTACACAAATACGGTCTGCCTTTACCGGGCCATCTCGCTCTGAGGTCCTGCCTGATTGTGGGCATGGATGATGGTCTCGATTTCTTCCAGGTTGGAAGACGGCAGGTCTCCGGGAATGGTGTTCTTGACAGCAGCTGTAGCATTGCCGAAGGCAACAGCCCTGGCACAGTCACCGTCTGTACTGAGCAGCCCGTAAAGCGCCCCGGATATATAGGCGTCGCCGCTGCCGATCCGGTCCACCACCTCAATATCCCGGTACGGCTCCTCCTCATAGTACTCATCCCTGGCTGCATCGTATATCACAGAGCCAAAGGTATGCCGCTTGGGGCTGTGGACGATTCTCTGGGTGGAGGCCACAATGGAGATAGGGAATTCCTCGGTAAAGCTCTTCATCATCTCCCTGGCAGTGCCTGTCTTTAAAAAGGTGAGCCTGGCAGTGTCCTCGGAACAGAAGAAAATGTCCACATAGGGAAGGATTCTCAGGATACACTCCCTGGCCTGGTCCCCTGTCCACAGATTTCCCCTGAAGTTAACATCAAAGGATACCAGGGTACCTGCTGCTTTGAACCGCTTAATCATCTCTATGGTGGTCTCGCGGATATCCTCGTTCAGGGCCAGGGTGATGCCTGTGGTGTGGAAACATTTGGAAGCCGTGTACACCTCCTCCGGTATCTCGTCAATATCCAGGGAGAAAAAAGAGCTGTGGTTGCGGTCGTAAATCACTTTCGGCTTTCTGGGATAAGCGCCGTTCTCATAATAGTAAATGCCGACCCTGGCTGCGGGGGACTGGTCATACATAAAGAAATCATCGCTGACCCCGAAGGAACGAATCTTGCCTTTCATGAAGCTTCCTATATCATGGGCCGGAAGCTTGGATATAACGCCTGTGTGAAGACCCAGAAGAGCCGCGCCCACTGCCACATTCAGCTCTGCGCCTCCCACCTGCTTGACAAAGGTATCGCCTCTGGACAGACGCTCGTTATCCGGGGGCGACAGCCGAAGAAGCACCTGTCCTAATGTAAGAAGGTCAAAATTCCTGCCGTTTGTTTCTACCATATCATATCTCCTTTTCAAATAAAAACATATAAGAAACCATATAAGAAACGGCTAATACCTCTGAAAGGATTAGCCGTCTCTGATTGTCTGATTGTCAATATCCTGATTTATCTCTGAACACGGCCTGAACCGTCGCCGCCGGCCAGATTCTCAACATCAGCCCTGGTTACCAGGTTGAAGTCGCCTGGAATGGTGTGCTTTAATGCGGATGCAGCTACTGCATACTCCAGGGCCGCCTTCATATCCTTGCCATCCACCAGACCGCAGATCAGGCCTGCTGCAAAGGAATCGCCGCCGCCTACACGGTCAACGATAGGTGTGATGTGGTACTTTCTGGAGTGGTAGAACTCACGTGTCTTTCCATCCATGATGCAGGCAGACCAGCCGTTATCGGAAGCGCTGTGGCTCTCGCGCAGGGAGCTGATGATATACTTGAAGCCGAACTTATCAGCCATCTGGTTGAAGATGTCAACGTATCCTGCCAGTTCCAGCTCGCCGGAGGTAACATCGGTGTTGCCCGGCTTAAAGCCCAGAACCTTCTCTGCATCTTCTTCATTGCCGATGCAGACATCAACGTACTGCATCAGGTTGGTCATGACCTTCTGAGCCTTCTCAGAGGACCACAGTTTCTTACGGAAGTTTAAGTCAACGGACACTGTAACGTTGTGTGCCTTGGCTGCCTTTAACGCTGCCTCGGTGAGCTCGATGGCCGCATCGCTGACAGCTGGTGTGATTCCGGTAAAGTGGAACCAGTCAGCATCTGCAAAAATCTCGTCAAAGTTGAACTGATCCGCAGTTGCAGTGGAGATGGAGCTGTGGGCACGGTCATAGACCACGTTGGAAGCTCTCATGGCAGAGCCTGTCTCCAGGAAGTAGATGCCCAGTCTCTCGCCGCTTCTGGCAATGTGCTTTGTACCTACATTATACTTTCTCAGTGCAGACAGTGCGCACTCGCCAATGGGATTAGCCGGAACTGCAGTAATGAATTCAGCTTCATGGCCGTAGTTTGCAAGTGGAA
>OKFX01000602.1_pt1 | contig 10174 bp, 5 predicted proteins | sample 1633441 | NCBI WGS metagenome assembly OKFX01 (sample SAMN04436775, study PRJEB24849) | human gut metagenome | biome: human gut; feature: NICU; material: stool | host: Homo sapiens | place: USA: Saint Louis, MO | collected 2011-03-21
GGGGACTGACCCTGGATTTATGCCAGTGCATGGGCTGCGGACTGGTCCAGTTTGACTGTGAGCCGGTGGACTATTACCGGGATGTAATTCGGGCCGGCGGCTTTTCAAAGACCATGGTGGAGCTGCGCAGATACCAGTATAAGCATCTCATTGACAGCTATCATCTGGAGGGAAAGAAATTCATCGAAGTGGGGTGCGGCCAGGGAGAATTCTTAAAGGTTCTGTCGGAATTTCCGGTGGAGGTCCACGGCATAGAGCATGATCCCCACCTGGTGGAGCTGGCAAGGGCCCAGGGGCTGGATGTGACGGAAGGGTTTACGGAGACAGAGGATACGCGGTTTGCCGGCGGGCTGTATGACGTATTCCTGTCCTTTAATTTCCTGGAGCACCAGCCGGACCCCAGCACCATGCTTCAGGCCATATACCGCAACCTGGAGGACGATGCCATGGGGCTTATCACAGTCCCAAGCTTTGAATATATCATGGACCACAACAGCTATTATGAACTGATACGGGACCATCTGGCCTACTACACCTTTGAGACCCTTACCCCCCTTCTGGAGCGCAACGGGTTCCAGGTAGAAGAGTGCGAGGTTATCAACAGGGACACCCTTTCCGTTATTGTAAGGAAGCGTCCGCAGATGGATACGGAGAACCTGCTGGAGTGTTATGTGAATTTGAAACGGGAGATGGAGACTTATATGAAGTATCTGGATGCCTGGGATAAGAAGGTGGCCATCTGGGGAGCCAGCCACCAGGGCTTTACCCTTGCAGCCACTACCAAGCTGGGGGAAAAGGCAAGGTATATCATAGATTCCGCACCCTTTAAGCAGGGAAAGTTTGCCCCCGCGTCCCATCTTCCCATCGTTGGACCGGACCATTTCCATGAACACCCGGTGGATGCCATCATAATCACGGCCCCCGGTTATACGGATGAGATAGCGGCAAGCATACGCCAGAAGTTCGGGACCGCCGTGGAAATCAGGGCCATGCGTTCCAACCATCTGGAGATGGTTTAGGAGGGATGATAACATGCGCGTAGTAATTACCGGAGCAACCGGTTTTATCGGAAGCAATCTGGCCAGGGTGTTTCTGGAGCAGGGGGCCCATGTGTACGCCCTGGTGCGTCCGGGTTCCCTTCATCTGGACGCCCTTCCTGTTCATGAGAGACTGCATACAGTGGCCTGCGACCTGGCCCATGTTCTGGAATGCGTCCCTGAGGTGGGACATGCAGACGGCTTTTTCCATATGGCCTGGGGAGGTGTGAACCGGGAGGAGATAGACTCGCCGGAGGTTCAGGCCCGCAATGTGGCAGGCTCCCTGGACTGTGTGGAGGCAGCCGGACGTCTGGGATGCCGGGTATTCATGGACGCTGGTTCCAGAGTGGAATACGGGGCTGTTGACGGAATCATGGAAGAGGAAGCGCCCTGCCGTCCCATCAATGAATACGGAAAGGCAAAATGGGAGTTTTACCAGAAGGCAGCTCCCCTTTGCAGCCGTCTGGGCCTTCACTATTACCATCTGAGATTTTTCAGTGTGTACGGCTGCGGGGATCATCCATGGTCCATCATATCCACCCTGGTGCGGGATTTAAGGCAGGATAAGAAGGTTTCCCTGAGCGCGTGCAGGCATATGTGGAATTTTATGTATATTGAGGATGCGGTACAGGCAGTATATGAATTATACAGGCAGGCCGTAAATGAAGAACCTGGTTTAAAAAAGGACAATTTCCGCAGTCCCATAAGCGCTATTGTCAACATAGCCAGCCAGGATACCAGGCCCCTCCGGTCCTTTGTTGAGGAAATCCATGATATCGTAGGATTTAAGGGAACGCTGGAGTACGGGACCTTTGTACAGGCCAAAGAGGGCGCCCTGTCCATCCGGCCTGACATTACCAGACTTAAGAGACTCACAGGCGGCAGATGGCAGGAGCGCTATACCTTCCGCCAAGGCATCGAAGAAACCATAGAGAAAGAAGAAGCATAGAGAGATATGAAGAAAATCAGCGTATTGATTCCCTGTTATAATGAAGCGGAAAATGTAGGCCCTATCAGCAGGGCAGTGACGGAAATCCTGGAAAAAGAGCTGCCGCAGTATGACTATGAGCTGGTATTCATTGATAATGATTCCACAGACGGCACCAGGGATATCATCCGGGGCCTGTGCGCGGACAACCCGCGCATCAAGGCCATACTCAATGCCCGGAATTTCGGCCAGTTCAATTCCCCCTATTACGGAATGCTCCAGGTCACCGGAGACTGCGTCATTGAGATGGTGGCGGATTTCCAGGACCCTGTGGAAATGATACCTAAATACATCCATGAGTGGGAGAAGGGATATAAAATCGTTATCGGCATCAAGACCAGCAGCAAGGAAAACCGTCTGATGTACTGGCTCAGAAGCTGCTATTACAAGACCATCAAGAAATTGTCGGATGTGGAGCAGATTGAGCATTTTACCGGTTCCGGTCTCTATGACAGGGAGTTCATCGAGGTCTTACGCAACCTGGATGACCCCACTCCTTTCCTCAGGGGAATCGTGGCTGAGCTGGGATACCGCCGCAAGGAGATTCCCTATGAGCAGCCGCGCCGCAGGGCGGGCAAGACCCATAATAACTTTTATCGTCTGTATGACGCCGCCATGCTCAGCGTTACTTCCTATACAAAAGCAGGTCTGCGTCTGGCTACGATTTTCGGCAGCATATGCGCTGTTGTCAGCATGCTCATCGCCATGGTCTACCTGGTAATGAAGCTGATTTGGTGGGACCGTTTCCCGGCAGGCATGGCGCCCATGCTGATCGGAATGCTGTTTTTGGGGTCGGTACAGCTGTTCTTCATCGGTTTTCTGGGAGAGTATATCATGAGTATTAACCAGCGGGTGATGAAGCGGCCCCTGGTTATTGAGGAAGAGCGTATTAATTTTAACGAGGAAGAGAAAAAGGGCGGTAATGAAGCATGAAATATAAGATAGACGTGGTACGCATCCGGGAGAATTCCATTACCCTTAACGGATGGGCTATAGGTAAATCCCCTGACAGCAAGGCCACCTTCCGGGTGGAGGATGAGAAGCGCCAGCCGGTAAAATTTAAGCATGTAAATACCCGCAGGGATGATGTGAGCCAGATATATTTTAAGAAGGTCTATGACCGGGAATTTGGATTTGACATCCAGTTTCCCTATGAGCGGGGGAAGGATTATTACCTGCTGATCCGCTGTGAGGGACGCCAGGCAAAAATCAAGTACAATGAGGAACTGATTGCCAGGCGGGCCAGCGTGGCCCACAAGCGCATGGAGAAGCTTAAGGACCTGATGAACATGGAGACAGTCCATGTGGCCATGGATTTTTGGAAGGAGCATGGCCTTAAGGCCCTTGTGGTCAAGTCAAAGCACAAGCTGCAGGGAATTGACAATGATTATGATTACAGCGAGTGGTATGAGCTGACCAAACCAACGGACGAGGAGCTGGCGGAGCAGAGAAAGCATTTATTTGACTTTGAGCCCATGCTGTCTGTTGTGATTCCCGCCTATAAGACCCCGGAGCGCTATCTCAGGGAAATGCTGGACTCTATCATGGAACAGACCTATACAAACTGGGAGATATGTGTTGCAGACGGAAGTCCCAGGGGTGAGGGGCTGGAGCGCGTGATTAAGAAGTACGCGGACCGTGACCGGCGTGTGCGCTATGAGATTCTGGGCAGCAACCGCGGAATCTCAGGCAATACCAATGCAGCCCTGGATATGGCCAGGGGAGACTTTGTCATCCTGGCCGACCATGACGATACGCTTCCTCCCAATGCTTTTTATGAGGTCGTGAAGGCAATCAATGAAAATCCGGACTGCCAGGTTATTTATTCTGATGAAGATAAGCTGGACATGGATGGAAAGGCCCTGTTTGACCCTCATTTCAAACCGGATTTCAACCCGGATTTGCTGACCAGCGTCAATTATATATGCCATCTGTTCGTCATAAGGCAGGATTTGTTAAAGCAGGTGGGCGGATTCCGCCAGGAGTTTGACGGCGCCCAGGATTATGATTTCATTTTCCGGTGTACGGAGGCGGCAAAGAGGGTATACCATATTCCAAAGGTCCTCTATCACTGGCGCTGCCATCAGAATTCCACGGCCAGCAACCCGGAGAGCAAGATGTATGCCTTTGAGGCCGGATCCAGAGCCATCATGGCCCACTATGAGCGTATGGGAATTCCGGCGGTGAAGGTGGAGAAGGGCGTGGATTACGGCATTTACCATACCACCTTTGAGATACAGGGGGAACCTCTGGTGTCTGTTATCATCCCCAACAAGGACCACAGCCAGGACCTGGATGTGTGCGTGCGGTCCCTGATGGAGAAATCGTCATACCGGAACCTGGAATTCATTATCGTGGAAAATAACAGTTCCCAGAAGGAAACCTTCGCCTACTATGATAAGATGCAGGCGGAGCACACCAATTTCCGGGTGGTTACCTGGAAGGAGGGCTTCAACTATTCAGCCATCAATAATTACGGAGCCTCCTTTGCAAAGGGTGAATACCTGCTGCTGCTCAACAATGACACGGAGCTGATTGAAGAGGACAGTATAAATGAAATGCTGGGATTCTGCCAGAGGGAGGATGTGGGCATTGCAGGAGCCAGACTTCTCTATGGGGATGACACCATACAGCACGCCGGAGTGGTCATAGGCTTTGGCGGCATTGCGGGCCATACATTTATCGGACTTCATAAGGCCGAGAACAGCTATTTCCACAGAGCCATGTGCGCCCAGGACTACAGCGCCGTCACGGCGGCCTGCCTCATGACAAAGAAATCCGTCTTTGACCAGGTGGGAGGTTTGAGCCCGGAGCTGGCAGTGGCCTTTAATGACATTGATTACTGCATGAAAGTACGCGCCCTGGGGAAAATGGTAGTGTATGCGCCTTATTCATGCTTTTACCACTATGAATCCAAGTCCAGAGGACTGGAGGATACGCCTGAAAAGATAGCCCGCTTTAACCGGGAGGTAGCCATTTTCATACGGAAGTGGCCTGATATCATTCAAAATGGCGACCCCTGCTACAACCCCAACCTGACGCTGCGCAAATCTAATTTCGCGCTCAGGGACCTTCTGAAGGAAAAAATAGGTGAGCCTTATGACCTTAAGGTTTACGAACAGTTTGCGCCGGAGGACGATACGAAAGCACATGAGTGACCATAGAAATGATTATGAAGCAGAATGCGATTATAAAGCGGGACGCGGCAATGAAGCGGGATGCGATAATAAAGCAGGATGCGGCAATGAAGCGGGACGTGGCAATGAAACCGGCCGAAGAACAGGCAGGCGCAGAAAGGTAACCATCGTCATACCCAATTATAACGGGCTTAAGTTTATGGAACCCTGTTTCAAAGCTCTCAGCATGCAGATTTGCCGGGATTTTGACATCCTGGTGGTGGACAACGGTTCCACAGACGGAAGCGTGGAGTGGCTGAAGGAGCAAGAGATTCCGGCCATTTTCCTGCCGGAGAACACCGGGTTCTCAGGCGCGGTGAATGTGGGCCTTAAGGCGGCGGCGACTCCCTATGTGATTCTGCTCAACAATGACACGGAGCCGGACTTCCACTATGTGGGAGAAATGATTAAGGCCATTGAGCGCTCCCCAAAGATATTTTCCGTCAGCTGCAAGATGATTCAGCTCTGCCGCAAGGAGCTGATGGACGATGCCGGGGATATGTACAGTCTGTTGGGCTGGGCATACCAGAGAGGGGTGGGACGCTCATCCGCAAAATATAACAGGGCCTGCCGCATCTTCTCGGCCTGCGCCGGGGCAGCCATCTACCGCAGGGAGGTGTTTGATGAAATCGGATACTTTGACGAGATGCATTTTGCGTACCTGGAGGATTTGGACGTTGGCTACAGGGCCAGAATTGCGGGATATGACAACATCTACTGTCCCACGGCCATGGTTTATCATGTGGGAAGCGGCACCAGCGGTTCCAAGTACAATCCCTTCAAGGTAAAGCTGGCTGCCAGGAATAATATTTATCTGAATTATAAAAACATGCCCCTTTTGCAGCTGGCGGTGAACCTGGTTCCGATTCTCCTGGGAATGGGACTTAAATACATGTTTTTTAAGAAAAAGGGATTTGGAAGGGATTATGCGGCTGGCGTGAAGGAAGGCCTGGCAACCGCTAAAAGGTGCCGGAAGGTGCCTTACAACAGGGAGCGGCTTAAAAATTATCTGGCCATTGAGTGGGAATTGATTACAGGGACCCTTATCTATGTTTATGAGTTTGCCGCAAGGCAGATTGCTAAATTATGAACTTTTTCGAAATTAAGAGAAATGTTATAGAATAATGACGGCTTATCATGTATAATAACAACGATATTTACGGTAAGAAGGGATTCCCTGAGAAACCAAGGTGAAATACAATGATAAAAGATAACCAGAAAAGGCTGAACCGCATGCATGTCCTGCTGGATATACTGGTCACTGTGGTGGCCTATGCTCTGGCATGGTTCATTGTCATCAGCGGAAAGGTACTGCCCTTAGACGAAGGCGTGCTAAAGCCCCAGGTATATTTTATGGCGCTCATTTTTATCGTGCCCATATACCTGATTCTATATGCCAGTTTCCATCTGTATGTGCCCAAACGGATTCAGGGGCGGCGTTCGGAACTGGCCAATATCTGCAAGGCCAATGTCATCGGCCTTATGCTCTTTACGTTCGTGCTTTTTGGCCTGCGAAGGTTCGTAAGCCATCTGAGCTATTTCTCCACAAAGATGATTCTGGCATTCTTTGCGGCCAATATCATCCTGCTGGAAGCAGAGCGGATATCAATACGCATCTTCCTGCGCTCCCTGCGGACCAACGGCTATAATCAGAAGCATGTGCTCCTTATTGGCTACAGCCGGGCGGCCGAAGGGTTCATCGACAGGGTCAGCGTCAATCCGGAATGGGGTTACCATGTCCAGGGAATCCTGGATGACCACCGGCCGGCCGGCTTTGCATATAAAAAGGTACAGGTGCTGGGACCCACCAATCATCTGGAGGATTTCCTGGCGTCCAATACGCTGGACGAAATAGCCATTACCCTGAGCATCAAAGAGTACTCTAATCTGGAACAGATTGTGGCTGCCTGCGAGAAATCAGGCGTGCATACAAAGTTCATACCGGATTATAATAACATAATACCGACGATTCCCTATATGGAAGACCTTCAGGGACTTCCGGTAATCCACATCCGCCATGTGCCCCTTACCGGGGTGTTTAACGCCACCATGAAACGGATAGTGGATTTAGCCGGCGCTCTGTTTGGTCTGATTGTATTTTCGCCTCTCATGCTGGTTACGGCTCTGCTCATCAAAATCACTTCACCAGGGCCCGTGCTTTTCAGCCAGGAGAGGATAGGGCTGCACAACCGTCCCTTTAAGATGTACAAGTTCCGTTCCATGGAGGTTCAGGACCCGGGCAGGGAGCGCAGCCAGTGGACAACGCCCCATGATCCCAGGGTAACGCCTGTGGGACGTTTCATACGCAAGACAAGCATTGACGAGATGCCCCAGTTTTTTAATGTCCTCATTGGTGATATGAGTCTGGTGGGGCCCCGGCCGGAGCGGCCGCTGTTTGTGGAAAAATTTAAAGAAGAGATACCGCGGTATATGATTAAGCATCAGGTGCGTCCGGGACTCACGGGCTGGGCCCAGGTCAATGGCTACCGCGGGGATACATCAATTACCAAGAGGATTGAGCATGACCTTTATTACATTGAGAACTGGAGTCTGGGTTTTGACTTCAAGATTATGTTTCTCACTGTTTTCAAGGGATTTATTAATAAAAATGCATATTGATATGCATGACGTTTGCGTTAAGAATGCTCCTGCGTTTTAGCCGTGCCCGGATACAGTCTGCGGGTCAGGGGAGCGGGGCTGCTTATGAATGATTAGCGCCTGGTTTACGTGATGGAATGAGGATGGACGAATGAATCGTGAGTTTGACAATGGATTTGATGAGGAAGAAGAGAGATTAAGAAGCCGCAGCAGGAAGCGCGATTTGGGCGCCGGTGCCGGGGCTGATTCAGATACAATGCCCCGCGGGCGTACCGGAGGCAGCGGGCAGGAGATAAGGGGCGCCGGACAGGCGGGCCGCGCAGGTTCGGGAGGCGGATCCAGGCAGGGAACGCCGGTATCTGCCGGCAGGGCGTCAGTAAGGACTGCATCAGATGGCCGCGGCTCAGGTTCGGCTGCCGGGCCCAGCTCCGGTTCCGGCGCCCGTCCGCGCTATGCTGGAGTGGGAGACGCAGAGCGTACCCCGGGCATACCAGGAAAGAACGGCGGAATGCGAAGCACCTATGCAGGTGAGAGGATGCCGGAACGTCCTGTAAGCGGTGAGGGAAAGACAGGCCAGCGTCCGCGTTTTGCAGGAGAGAAGCCGGCGGGCCGTCCCGGAGGCACGGCCTGAGGGGCCGGTGAGCGCCCCGGATACACAGGCACAGGCGGCAAGGGCGGAGCGCGTCCCGGATACACGGGCGGGGGCAGCAAGACCGGTGAACACCCCGGATATACAGGCACGGGCAGCAAGACCGGTGAACGCCCCGGATATACAGGCGCGGGCGGCAGGAGCGGTGAACGCCCCAGATTCACAGGGGACCGGCCTGACGGAAGGCCGGGAGTCTCAGGAAGCAGGCCGGGAGAACGGCCAAGGTATACAGGTGAAGGAAAAGGTACCAGGACGGCAGCCGGGAATTTGGGGGCTGGTGAGACTGGCAGCCGCACATACAGCCGGTCCTATGCCGGGGCGGAAGACCTTGGCGCCGGTAAGGGCAGGGATTCGTCTTTCGGAAGGAACGGGGGCGGAGCAGGAGGCCGCAGGGCAGCCAGGGAAGCGGCGGCAGCGGATCCGGCAGCAGCAGAGATCAAGCGCCGCCGTAAGTTGATAATTGTATTCATCATACTGGAAATCTTATTCCTTTTGGGAACCGGGCTTTACCGGTATGCGCAGAATAAGATGAGTCTGATTCAGCCAAGCCAGTTTAAACCGGCCCAGGTGACTAACCCTAATATCCCTCAGGGGAAGGTGGAGGAGATGGAGGGATACTGGACCATTGCCCTCTTTGGTGTGGACAGCCGGAATAACTCGGTGGGAAAAGGCAATAACGCCGATGTTATCATCATATGCAACATTGACCAGGGCACCGGCGAGATTAAGCTTGTCAGCGTGTTCAGGGACACATATCTCAGTGTAAGCGACAACGGGCTGTACAATAAGATCAATCAGGCTTATTTCCTGGGAGGTCCTGAGCAGGCAGTGGAGGCGCTGAACAGAAACCTGGACCTGCAGATAGATGATTTTGCCACATTTAACTGGAAAGCAGTGGTGGATGCGGTCAATATTCTGGGCGGAGTGGATGTGGAGCTGAGCAAGGCGGAATTTTACTATATCAATGCCTATATTACGGAGACTGTGGAGGCTACCGGTGTAGGGTCCTATCAGTTAAAACAGGCGGGGCTCAACCATTTGGACGGTGTCCAGGCAGTTGCGTATGCAAGGCTTCGTAAGATGGATACAGACTTTGCCAGGACAGAGCGCCAGCGGGAAATCATAGACCTATGTTTCCAGAAACTCAAGAAATCCGACTTTGCGGTGGTAAACAATGTCATGGAGGCAGTGTTCCCCCAGATTCTTTCCAGCGTTACCATTGATGACATTATACCGGCAGCCAGAAATCTGACCAAGTATACCATAGCGGATACCATGGGATTCCCGGCAGCCAGAAGCGATGCCAATATGGGCAAGAAGGGCGCCTGCGTCATTCCCCAGACACTGGAGAGCAATGTAACCCTTCTCCACCAGTTCCTGTTTGGGGATGAAAATTACCAGCCCAGTGATATGGTAAAGAAGATCAGTGCCAAAATATCAGCGGATACAGGCATGTACAATGAAGCTAAGCCAATCGACCATGTGGGAACAGACGGAGGGTATATCCCCAAGCCCACTCAGGCGACCAAGGCAACGGAAGAGACAAAAGAAAATGAGTCTGAGAGCAGCACGTCCGGGACAGATGAGTCCATTATTGACGGCGAGACGGATTTGGAGATAGAGACCGACGAGTTCGGCAATGAACTGGATCCGCCTGAGGATGATATATTCGGAAGGCCGGGGGAGAGCAGCGGATCCGGTACCGTCCATCCCGGCCGGCCGGGAG